>Ga0307516_10001476_pt1 | contig 32425 bp, 35 predicted proteins | sample 19_EM_MG_FD_203310 | JGI IMG/M metagenome (GOLD analysis project Ga0307516, IMG submission 203310) | Populus trichocarpa ectomycorrhiza microbial communities from riparian zone in the Pacific Northwest, United States - 19_EM | ecosystem: Host-associated > Plants > Roots > Unclassified | place...
CCGTGCGAATCCTTCGGGACTACACAGTCGCTCCGCTGCCATCATACAAGTGTTGCCCGCTCAAGGGTGATAGACTGTTGGTGACCACCTAGGCGATTGTGCCGTTGGTGAAACACCCGAGTGTTACAACCGGTGGGTACGCGAGGACACTGTCCAACCAAAAGGCTGTTGAAATAGTGCTGTCACATTTATTTCCTATGTCATGGCAGGATTGTGGTAGCGGTGCGGCGTGGAGAAACTGCTGCCGACGGCATGGCGAGGAGGAAGCCTTTACGCAGTGTGGCGCAAAATCGGAGAAATAATTGCATCGCCTTTCTACTGTGCACTGTTATGTCATTCGCTCTCAGACGGATATATATGCTCTTTCTTTACGGAGAAGGGATATTGTTGTCACGGTGCGTGCCAGCTACTAGGCCTCGACCCCTGACGCCGGACGTGAGGATGGATTGTGGAGTGATGCCGAACAGGCGACGGATATCCTTAAAAGGAGCCGTCGCCCACTTCTTTCTTTCCTTCTTCCCTTTCCTTCCTCACGCAACAACTTGTCTACCTTGCCCTCGCCTCACAATATATTAGTTGTCTCCCCCCTCTTATCCTCCGTCACTGTCGGCTGCCCGCCCGCCGCGTCCGTGTCCCTGTCATTGCTGGCTGCCAGCCTGCCGTGTCTGTGTCCTCGACCCTGTCGGCCGTCTGCCGCCGCGTCCGTGTCCCTTGTCCGTGTCGGCCACCTGCCCGCCGTGTCCGTGTCCTAGTCCTTGACCTCACCCTCTGACCGCCACCAGAAGCCTAGCCGGCCACGTACCATTACACTTTGTTGCGTCCACCAAACAACTCTCCCGGTAGCGACCTGCCACGATGCCCTCCAGCAATACTCCAGACGCCCTGGTCCTCCCACCTATCTACCGCGAGCTTTCGGATGAGATTCAGAGGAAGCTCAACCTCATTGTTGGAAGTAGTAGCTTTGCAGAGCAAGCTACCCTCGAATCTACCTTCACCGAAGTTCAGTGGTTGGCCCAAGTCATCTTGAATGCCCTGAACGCAGTTGCGCAGTGGCATGCTGACGATCTCCAAGAGCGGCTGGCAGCATCGAACCGAGTTGTCAACCATTTGGCCACCTTGGAAGGACCACCACCAAACAGAGCCGATTGAGTTCCTGATCCACCAATCTTCAAGGGCAGTCGTGATAATCTTGAAGGATTTGTTGCCCAGCTCCGTGTTAAACTGTTCAGCGACCCGTCCCGTTTCCCAACACCTGCTTTGCGTATGGGATATGCTTTCAACCGGTTGGGGGGACGTGCACAGGCACAGATTCTTCCGTTTGTCCAGAACGGGAAGTTTCTCTTGCAAGATTCCGACGATGTTATACGAATCCTGGAGAACTCCTTTGGGGACCCAGACCCAGCTGCCACAGCACGCAGTAAACTCCACAGCTTGAAACAGGGAAAAAAGGAGTTTACCGCATACTTTGCAGAATTTCAGATGTTGGTGTCCAAGTTGAGTTGGGACGAGGGAGCAAAGCTGGACGCCTTGAAGGAGGGCGTGTCAATCGAGCTTTGTCATCAGCTCTTGGGATGTACCCACTGTCTTACCTTCGACAAGTTCGTGGCCCTGTGCCAACAGCTCGACTCTGAAATCCGGGCCCTCCAGCATTATGAGGGCAGAGCTGGCAATACGTCCTCTTACCAGCCGCGCAAGTTACAGAATCAACCACGCATCCATACACCGGTGCCGAACATCACCACGACTACGACTACCAGTGGACCTGAACCGATGGATCTTAGTGCCGGTGGCGCTGGTCGCGGAAAAATCTCGGAGCAAGAGTGGGCTGCCAGGCTTCGTGAGGGTCGTTGTCTCTACTGCGGATGCCCGGGGCACATGGCTCGCCATTGTCCGAACAAGACCAGGAATCCCTTCCGCACTGCCGCCACCCAGATTGTGCCGAACCAAGATCAGAACCAGAGCCTGAATCCGATTGTGCACCCGAACCCAAACCCGAACACGTACATGAACCCACCCTATGGCAATGAAGGTGGAGGAGGGGGAGGTAATGGGGGGCAGGGTCAGTCGGGAAATGTTGAGATAAGCAGCTGCACGATGGCAGCACTGTTGGTCATACTGGGGGCAAGTCCTTTTCTTTGTCTACACCTGTATTTCGTTTGTCTAGTTTGTCAGTTTCTGAAGTAGCAATGGAAGGAAAACATCTGGTTGTGTTGTGCAATATTTCCTTCGGCAACCAAACCATTGCTACACACGCGCTGATTGACTGCGGAGCCACGGGAATCGCTTTCATAGACAAGGACTTTGCCCGCCATCACCAACTCCCCCTCACACCACTCCAGTATCCTAGAAGCCTTGAGGTCATCGATGGCCGCCCTATATCTTCCGGAGACATTACGCATGTCGCCAACACCCACCTATCCATCCTCGAACACCAAGAACCATTACCCATGTTTGTCACGAAACTCGGACATTACCCAATCGTACTCGGTATTCCATGGCTGGAGCTGCACGATGTTGCCATTCGATTCAGCTCCCGCACCTTGACCTTTGGTTCACAGTACTGCGCCACACATTGCAACCGAACACCTACCGTGGTTCACGCTGACTCTCTCGCGTCAAAAGTAGCTTCTCAGGAGCCAGTGGTAAGCGCGGGGGCTGGTGAATTCGTGGCCCGGGCATTTACGTCTCCCAAATCATTTTTTCAGAACCAAGCTGACCATGGCAAGGACTACAATGTGGGAATGGACGCCCGATCGTTGAACTGGCACGCCAGACGGAACCAAAATGGCGCCGCGCCGGAAACGAGCTTTTTCGACGAAAATGCCGCCGTGCCGGAAACGAGAGCCAGTGCGACGACAGAGCACCCGATTAAGATTTCAGCTATCGGTGGACACCCGTTCCGGCGATTGGCGTATAAGCAAAAATTGACGATTTTCTCGACTTCCTTGTATGAGATTACCCAAGCGCTTAGCTTGAGCGAGCAAGCAAAGAAACCAAAGGAACTGGATCTGAAGACTTACATACCTGCCAAATACCAGGAGTTTCTGCCACTATTTTCGGAAGCATTGGCAAAGTACCTACCACCCCACCGGCCGTATGACCACAAGATTCCCTTGTGAGAGGGTTTCACGCCTCCTTTTGGCCCGCTATACTCGATGTCTAGAACCGAGTTGCAGACGTTAAAGGAATGGTTGGAAGAGAATTTGAGCAAGGGATTCATTAGGGCGTCGTCCTCCCCTGCGGCCTCACCAATCCTTTTTGTCAAAAAGACCGACTGCAGCCTGAGGTTGTGTGTCGATTACCGTGGGCTAAATGCAGGAACCATCAAGAATCGTTACCCACTGCCTTTGCTGCAGGAAACGTTGATGCGGTTGTCGAAGGCCAAATACTTTACCACTCTGAATATTCGCGGGGCATACAATCTGGTACGAATGGCAGAAGGCAAAGAATGGAAAACGGCTTTCCGGACACGTTACGGGTTATTCGAATCCCTGGTTATGCCATTCGGTTTGACGAATGCACCGTCTGATTTCCAAGCCCTCAGAAATGACGTGCTCCGGTCCTACCTCGACGACTTTTGCACCGCGTTCCTCGACGACATCTTTATATACAGTAACACCTTGGAGGAATACAAGGAACAGGTGTACAAGGTGTTGAAAGTATTGTCGGACGCCGGACTGCACCTGAAGCCGGAAAAATGTCATTTTCACAAACAGGAAGTGAAATATCTGGGCTTCATAATCACCACCAATGGAATCCGGATGGATTCGGAGAAGGTGTCTTGCGTCCTGGGATGGGAGACCCCGAGGACTGTCACTGATGTTCAGTATTTCCTTGGATTTGCCAACTTTTACAGGAGATTCGTAAAGGATTACTCCAAAGTGGTGACGCCGTTGACCAAAATGACAAAAAAGGAGGGAGACAAATACGTCCCATTCGTGTGGGGACCAGAGCAGCAGGCAGCCTTCGACCTCCTCAAAAAAGCGTTCACGTCGGCACCCATTCTCCATCACTTTAACTACGACCGTGAGATAATAGTCGAAACGGATGCCTCGGACTACGTCTCGGCCGGCATTCTCTCGCAGCATGACAATAATGGTGTTCTGCATCCGGTGGCCTTTTACTCCAAAAAGCAAAGCCCTGCGGAATGCAATTATGAAATCTACGACAAGGAACTCATGGCAATCGTCCGGACTTTCGAGGAATGGAGGCCCCACTTGGAGGGCTCGCGCCACCCGATATAGGTTTTGAGCGACCATAAAAACCTGGAATACTTCATGAGTACCAAACTTTTGAACCGTTGGCAGGCCAGGTGGTCCGAATTCCTTTCCTGTTTCGATTTCAGGATCGTTTATCGACCGGGAAAGGCAGGTGGCAAGCCGGATGCATTGACTTGGAGATCAGGAGATCTCCCGGAGGAGGGGGATGAAAGACTGCTAACCAACCGGCACGCCGTGTTGAAACCTCAGAACCTGATCGACCTACCGAATGCCGGACACGGACGGATCGACGTTTCCGACGCCGGACGGAACGCCAGACGGCCAGATGCGTTGGACGCTGTCAATGGCTTGAGCTTGATGGCTAACGACGCGCCGGACGCCGCGCCGGACACCAGACAGCCACACGCCGGACAGGCCGGACAGCCAGAAAACGGACGAATAGCCACTTTACTCACCAAAGCCTACCAAGTGGACGAATTTCCGGGACGGATACTGGGCCTTCTGCGTGACGGCACTAGGCAGTGTAAAGAAATATCACTGGCTGACTGCAAGGAAACGAATGGCAGGCTGTTCTATCGGGATTGCCTCTTCGTACCGGACCACACTCCACTTCGGCTGCGGCTTCTGTAGGACCACCACTACCCCCCTGCCATGGGACACCCGGGACGTGCCAAAACACTGGAATTACTCGCAAGAAAGTACTACTGGCCATCAATGAGGAAGGATGTCGACTGGTTCGTACGAAACTGCCACGTTTGCCGCCTGACGAAGTCCACACGACACGCACTGTATGGAGCCTTGAAACCACTGTCCGTACCGGATCGACCATGGCAACACATATCTGTCGACTTTGTGACTGGCCTACCACAGTCCAAGGGCTACGATGCTATCTGTGTTGTGGTGGATCGCCTGACGAAGCAGAGGCACCTCATTCCCTGCACGACGACGATTACAGCGGAAGAACTGGGCAGTCTCTTCTGCAACAGGGTGTTCCGCTACCACAGGCTACCGGAAACGATTGTCTCGGACAGAGGGCCGCAATTCGCTTCCCGCTTTTGGAAACACCTATGTTCGTGTCTGAAGATTGACGTACGACTCTCAACTGCTTTCCATCCACAAACAGACGGACAGACCGAGAGAGTGAACGCAGTTGTGGAACAACACCTCCGCGCATACGTCACGTATATCCAGGATGATTGGGCCGATTTCCTCTTTCTGGCAGAGTTTGCAGGCAACAACCAAGTATCGGACACCACGACGATGTCACCGTTCTTCACCAATTTCGGTTTCCACCCCCGTTACGATTTCGAACTGGACATCCGAGTAGATGCGGTGGAAGAACGGGAAGCACAAACCGCTGCAGAACGACTGGAACTGATTCACGAAGTAGCCCGGACCGAGATGCGATACGCACAGCTACGACAGGCAGAGGGGGCGGACACCCACAGGACCCATGCACCAGCCTTCCAACCCAGTGACCTTGTGTTGGTGGACGGCCGTAACTGGAGAACTGCACGCCCAAGCCGGAAGCTGGAAAACAAGCACCATGGACCGTACCGCGTGGTCCACACCATCGGAATGTACGTCTACGAGTTGGACAGACCGGCAACCATACAAAAACACCGAACGTTTCCTGTATCCCTTCTACATGCTGCTGCCGACGACCCGCTCCCAGGACAGGTGGTCCCGCCACCACTACCGGTAATCGTTAAGGGCGAAGAAGAGTGGGAGGTGGAAGAGATTCTGGACAGTAGGAGGACGAGGGGTCGGTTGCAGTACTTGGTTAAGTGGAGGGGGTTCACGGACCCAACATGGGAACCTGAGGAAAATCTGACCGAGGTGGAAGCGGTGGATATTTACCACGGATGTTACCCAGAGCGGCCGGCACCCGTACAAGCTGCCCTCCCGGGAACTTGGGCCTAAGAGGGGGCTACTGTCACGGCGCGCGCCAGCTACTAGGCCTCGACCCCTGATGCCGGGCGTGAGGATGGATTGTGGAGTGATGCCAAACGGGTGACGGATATCCTTAAAAGGAGCTGTCGCCCACTTCTTTCTTTCCTTCTTCCCTTTCCTTCCTCACGCAACAACTTGTCTACCTTGCCCTCGCCTCACAATATATTAGTTGTCTCCCCCCTCTTGTCCTCCGTCCCTGTCGGCTGCCCGCCTGCTGCGTCCGTGTCCCTGTCCTTGCTGGCTGCCAGCCTGCCGTGTCCGTATCCTCGACCCTGACGGACGTCTGCCACCCCGTCCAGGTCCCTTGTCTGTGTCGGCCACCCGCCCGCCGTGTCCGTGTCCTAGTCCTTGACCTCGCCCTCTGGCCGGCACCAGGAGCCTAGCCGGCCACGCACCGTTACAATTGTCTTTGTCTTTTAAGCAATCGAAAGCTCTCTCTCTCTCTCCCGTGTCAAATCCACGCATCAATCGCCCGGACTGAGTGGCCGTCAGGATTTAGTTTGCGCTTTGCATCTCTAAATGCAAATCTCTGGTTGCCGGATTTGGTGACATCTGGAAATTTGTACGTACTAGTTAGCTGTTCTTTACCCCGATTATAATAATTCACCATGCATCCTACAACCACCTTATCACATCTCCTCTATCGTGTAATAGAGTTCTTTTTATTTAATTATCTGTATTGGTGGAGAATATTTGGGTTGAAAGTGGGCATTCTCGCGTGCCAGATTAAGGTGTTCCCAACCATACGGGACGTTTCGGTGGTGGTGAGTAGTAGTCACATGATTTGATTGGCATGTGACGGACGCCACGGCCCTTGCTGCGCCATCTCGCGGAGGCCGCATGTCGTCGACCCACTTCGACCGACCCCCACCGCCCCCTGATTCCAGTCTTCACCTGAAAGAGAAGTCAAGAATCCCGGTCTGGGCAACTTGTGTCTCGTTGCCCCACTTCTACCGGATCCGCCGCCCCCCAGATCACCGTAAGGAACTAATGGTCTGGAGCCTACTCGTTAGGGCAGAGCCGCGTGGGGCAAGGGAGGGACGCGGATAGGATGGGAGTGGAAGAGCAAGGACTGGGAGAACGGACTCGAGGCAGGGAAGGACGAGAAGTAGGAAGTTTCTTTTAGTCGCTCTTTCTAGTCTCTCATTTGCCATCTGTTTTCTTATGAGTTTCGAAATGGGTAGGCCAGGCGGGCGGGAGGTACTTGCTGACTCGAGGTCCGGGCGGACGGCGGGCAGTAGCGGACAGTATATCGCCATGAACCAATAGCGTCGCATGCGATCAATGAGACTCTCTCTGTCCCCACTGGGATATATACACAGTATATCACTCGCATTGGTGCCATGCCTGCAGGGGTTCCGGAAACAGATGCCCAGGCTGCATTTACCTGACCCCACTTCGACGGGCCCCCGCCACCCCTCTTCCACCTATGGGATGACGACTGGCAGTACTGAGGAGCGCTTAGACTGAACCGAAAAATCATAAATGGAGTAAAAGGTATTGTCTTACTCTAGCTATTGCGCGGAAAGCATTTCCTCCAACATGCCTCAATATCAATCCCACTTGCTCTTCAGCCCAATGATTTCAATCCCGAGTTCCGATTGGCCACCAATGTTCATCCCCCCACCAATGCTCGGCGCCTTCACTGCTGCAGCAACTTCATACCCGATTTTCCCACCAGCAGGGCATGGAAACGGCGTATTAGCCCTCTTAGAACCCTCCCCTAGGCCGTTGATGAATTTGTGCAAGAGCTTCTCATTCGTCGTCCTTGCCGCAGGATCACTATCGTCCAGGGTGACTGTTGCGACCACCTGGTCCCTTGCGAAGATTGCGGCGGAGGAGTCAGACACCCGCGGGGTGGAATGGCTGAGCTACTTGAGTTAGGGAGGCACGCACAATGCCTCTCGCCAACATCAAGTGGAGGCCCGGCAATGGTCGGGAGGTCGGACCTCCAAAAAGAAGTACCATATGCCAACGAGGCAGAAGCCTGATGGCATGGTGGCTGGCAGCACCGCTGCCGCCCTGCTTCGACTGGCCCCTGCAAGAGGCTCGCTTTGCAGTTTTACCGACTCAGGACGAAGTATCAGCCCACCCCACAATGTTTGGCGGCGCCAGTACCGAACTCAGACCCAGGATAACCTGTTTAAGGAGTGCCACGAGTGTGGGACTTCCTATCCTCTACGGACGTGGGAAGGAGCTGGGTGCCGGGGAGGAGTTACTGCTGTTCCCATCCACGCCCCCCTTCATGGCGTCTGTAGGAGAGGAGTAGGATTTTGGGGACAGTTTCCTTGGTTCTTTCCCTTGTCTTCCTTGGTGCACGTTACATCTTTTCGGGACTGGCCTGGGCGGAGGGCAAAAGGGGAACTTGCAATGTGCAGCCACTGCGCGGACAGTAGACAGGAAAAACAGACAAAACGTACGCTGCCGTGTCAAGGCAAAGGCCTTCTGAACGCACTGTGTCACAGTGATGCGTATCCAGATGACACCTGCTACGGCGAAGCACCTCCAGATGGGGTGTGTCACGGTATTTGCGATCTGGACCCAGCGCGTGTCTTATGGACCCAAAGTGTCTAGGCAAATTTCAGAATAATAGGCGTCAGGACATGGCGGATCGGAGACGGCGTCCGGAGATGACAGACCGGAGACGGCGCATCCGGACAGCTGCCTGAGTCTCCGAGTACTGGCTCGAGAGACAGTCTTCCGTCCTTTCCCCTTGGCGAGTCCCTCAGGCACGTTGTATATAGAGAGAATGTTCTGCCTTCGACTATGTATCACATCAGCAAAAAAATGAAAAGTTGAAGTATATTGCTTTTTTTACAGGTGAGACATAAATTTGAACTAACTTTTCTCGAGGTTTCAGCTAAAAATAAACAACTTATTTTTTTTCAAATCCTTACGGGAGCAAAATATAACTTCTCCTCTTACGGGAGTGAAGGAGCCAATAGGAGTGCTGGGATCATTTTTCAATTTTTTGCTGATGCAATCAATCAATTCACTATCTTTATCTCTATCGATCCCTATATTCTTACAGGTTATGAGCCCGGATTGGATGCTCTGCCAATCCGATACCCATCGATATCGCACCTACCGTAGTTACCTGCCGCTTTGTGCCACGCTTCTACATCTCATACCTGCACTCTCATTTTTTAAGCCTCAACTTTTGGAGCCGCGTCGCGTCTGACGACATCGCCAAGATGGTCTCAACCAGACAACGCGCCACGTTTGCAGCGCAGGCCTTTACAACGCCCGAAACTACCGCTCGTGGAGAACGACATGAGATCATTCCCTACTGCTGAGTGCCCTCAAGATTGTTACCCGCAACGAAATTTTTCGTCGCACTCTGACACTATGTACTGCCTAGGGTTGTGACTACAATCGATGCGACGACCGCGCTGCCTTGACGATCTACCTTTTGGTTGAACCCACGATTCAAACCTTCATCCGAAGTCCTCCCGCGAACAAAATCTATTCTGCAGCCCACGTCTGGGAAATCCTTAGCCAGGACTACGATTCTTCCTTCACGATAATCGGTCGTCGAATACATCTCGAGCCTACTCGCTGTTCGCCAGGAATTGGCCGCAAGCGACAAAGCAATCTCGGATACGACCGTCATTTGCTACCTTCTTTTCGAGCTGTACCGCGATCGTTCGATATTATCGTCGGCGTTTTCAAATACACACCTTCGGGGGAGCTGCGCGCGTACTTGGTGATGACGGAGTTGCTGCGGCACCCCACACTGGAGTTGACGTACACGCTCGGGGAGCTGATGTATGCACTTGGTGATGCTGGAGCTGCTGCGGCACCCCACACTGGAGCTGCCATGCACTCTCGAGGAGGCGGAGCTGTGTGCGCGCTCGGTGATGACGGAGTTGCTGCGGCACCCCACGTGCGCACTCGGGGAGCTGTGTGTGTGCTTGGTGATGACAGAGCAGCTGTGGCGCCCCACACCGGAGCTGACGTGTGTACTCAGGGAGCTGATGTACGCGCTTGGTGATGCTGGAGCTGCTGTGGCACCCCACACCGGAGCTGCTGTGCACTCTCAAGGATGTGGAGCTGATGTATGCGCTTGGTGATGCTGGAGTTGCTGCGGCACCCCACACCAGAGCTGCCGTGCACTCTCAAAGATACGATTGCTGTGCGCGCTTGGGAATACGGGGGCTACTGTGGCGTCCCCATACCGGAGCAGTCGCACATGCCTTATGATGGAGTTGCTATGTACGCTCAATACTGACAATGGGCAGATTTTCTTATAGATCGGCCCGGGAATCGGCCTGGTATCTAGGGGAAGCTTCCGGTGAAGCACTGGTGGGTGGTTGAACAGGTTTTCTTTCCCTCTCCTTTCTTTCTTTGGTGGATGCACTCTTTCTCCTATGTCCGTGGATTTCCCATGAGGTTTTTTACACGGTTATGAGTTTTAACGAGGCATCTGAGGATCTGGGTTTTTTCAATATTTTTCCTCCTCTGCTGCTGTTTGTTGCTATACTGGCCATTTCATTTTCTCTTTCTCTCCTGCGTTCCTTTACATCTTCCGTACGAAGGGAAGTATCAGAATAATGGGCGACCGGAGATGACAGCTGCCTGAGTCTCCGAGCACTGGCTTGGGAGACAGTCTTCCATCTTTTCCCCTTGGCGAGTCCCTCAGGCCCATTGTATATCGAGATATTGTTCTGCCTTCGACTATGTATCAATCAATCAATTCACTATCTTCATCTCTATCGATCCCTATATTCCAACAGCAAATGGGATCCAGACGAGTCACGAGGCTTACGCTGGCGCACCACATTTAGGCAACAGAGCAGTCATGGTGGTAGCATCCAGACGCGACTGTCAAGGCACAGTACATTGCAGTGCACACTATCAAACACGCAGTTGGTTCCAGGTATTGTGACTAAATCCAGTTCTATTCATTACATCTAATACACATCTATATATGCTACCACACTTAGCTTACCCAGGGGCCAGTGCAAGTACCCAGCGTCACATCCATCACCAAGATCATCGCCTGTAATGCTGTTCCTATCGTGGATAGCATCGGTCTGTAACAGAAACAAAGGTAGTTTGCGAGACAAGACACGACACGATGAGTACGATGTCGATGAGGATGCTGGCGGCAAGAACGGTCACGAATATGACACGGCACGTAGGTCGACGAGCTTCGTGACATGGTTAGCACAGCTCTCAGAACGACAGAAACATTGGGAAGTTGTACAATGCGATCCAATAAGTATGATGTCGATGGATACCGGAGACATGGATGGTATCAAGAGGGCGGGAGCCGGTCGAAGCGGGGCGACGAGACAGTAACAGCAGAGCTTGGGCAGCGTGGATAGTGTCAAGACATGATGAGTACGATGTCGATGAGGATGCCAGCGGCGTGGGTAGTCGACGAGTACGATGTCGATAAGGATGCCGGCGGCAAGGATGATTGTGAGTAAGATGTGATGCGTGTGATGGTTGGCGAGTATGTACACTACTGTACCTCACCCAAAGCCTCCGTGATTGGCCAGATCATGTCTCAGTTTAGCCGCATAACGTACATGCTGCAACCAGATGGCGAATGCGGGGATATACCCTGCCTGGACATGCTCCACTGTGATACACTGCGTCCGGAAGACAATACCCTTGACACGCTGTGTCCGTAAGACCCAGACTGCATCCAGATGGCAAATGCCGTGACACACCCTGTCCGGACGTGCTTCGCCGTAGCGGGTGTCGTCTGGATACGCATCGCCGTGACACAGTGCGTTCAGAAGGCCTTTGCCTTGATACTCTGCGTCCGTAAGACCCAGGCTGTGTCCAGATGGCAAATGCTGTGATGCATCCTGTCCGGACGCGCTTTGCCGTGGCAGGTGTCGTCTGGATATGTATCGCCATGACACAGTGCGTCCAGAAGGCCTTTGCCTTGACACGCTGTGTTTGGAACTGCTGTTACTGTCTCGTCGCCCCGCTTCGACCTGCAAAAGTTTCCGGCTAGAGGGCATTCGTGAGCCTCCGCCCAATCGCCATAGGGGCGCCGCCAGGCAAGCTCAGTAACCACCTGGGGTTATGACACGAAGCTAAGTCCATCGAATGAGGTCTGGCTCGATCCCGAGTGCCTTGCAACAGTGCCCCCACCACCTCCTCTCCGCCAATCCTCACTGGTGTGGTTCATCAGGTCTGCCACTGTATCGACACCGAAGTGGATAGGTAATGCTTGTTTGAAACCTCACATGGAGTGGAGGAGGTATGTATGCCTGCAGCTCTACTGTTACTGTCTCGTTGCACCGCTAGGACCGGCACCCACTGCCCCCACCGTGTCACTTAATAGACCTGGTTTCTCCAAGTACCAATTACCGGAAGCAGGGTAATGGGCAAGATTCCTCCTTCCTTGTCTGGGATATGTTCCGAAATTTATGTAGAGCACTGGATTTCAACACAGATACGCTAGTAGTCAATGGAGGGTTAGAGAAAGAGATTTCAAAATTTCTGGCGCGAATTCGTCCAACCAATCTTTATGAATACAATCTTCACGACCAGACCAACACCATCTTAGCCATGCTCAACACCATCCAACACAGGCCCGTGGAACCCCCTACAGGTGTCACACCGTCGACCACCAGCAACGCAATGCTTCAGGTAAGCCATAGAATAGGGATTCCCCATCAGGCATATCATACGACAGACAAGAGACACCTCTTCCTCCCGACTATGTCTATAAGAAACTCTCGGCGGAACGGCTCCAGCGATCCGTACCAAGATGTATCAACCTTCTTCATTAAACGATGTTTCTTCATCTTTTTCTTCTGCCCCGACTATCCTGTCGAGTTTCCAACTGATGATTTCCTATCTGACAGACCCACATCACCCCCTAATCTTCCGACTGACTTTTCTCGAACACTTGATTTCCAATCGGATCAAGACAGACATTTCCTACGACTGCTGTCGCGTCTAAGGGGCCTGCAATCTCCTACTAGCGACGACATGAGGGTCATTTTAGAGGAAGCTGCTGGCTCTATTCGAGCAAGTCAGCTTGTTTGATTGCAAAACGAGGTGGATGCTACACTGTCCCGGCATTCAAACAAGCGGACTATGCACAGGAGGGCAACTGTGGTAATTATCTTCTTTTTAGGAAAGGGTGAAACGGTTACTAAACACCTGGAACCTTATAAATCATTGCGTAGCTACTGTGAAGATCTCAGTAGCGAACGCTTGCCACTCCGTAACTCCGAAGACCAATTGGTACGGTATTCTGATGCTGAATTTATACTGGAGGGTGTCGAAATAGCAGAATTTCATGTACGACCTCCACTTACAAGGTCAGGACATATTGAAGAGCAAGAAGGTGTTGCAGGGGATACGATGAAGAAGGCCAGGCGCCAGGAGAGGCTGGGGATATCAGGTTGCTTTCCTTAGCGCAGCCCACGGGCTAAGTGCGCTGACACCAGCATCAATATCACATGCTTACGTGATCGCCAGGACGGCGATACTGGAATATGGGGGAGGGCGGGGGCCGGTCGAAGCCAGGTGACAAGACAGTAACAGCGAAGGCAGATGTGGGGTTGGAGGGGAGAGGAAAGGAGATGGATTTCTTTTGTTTTTTCTTGTTTCCTTAGTGCGCTCTTGTTACACCCTAAATACTACAGGGTCGGAATTCGGATACGGACCAGGCAGGAAGGTATCGGAAACTCGTCACACAGTCTTAGGATGGCATCCCGAGACTGGGCAACCGACACTGTCGGGGCTCGGCTCGGGTCAACCGACACTGTCGGGGCTCGGCTCGGGTCAACCGACACTGTTGGGGCTCGGCTCGGGTCAACCGACTCTGCGGCACCAGGAGGTCTCTGGGCCAAGTACCGGCGCAGACCAGGAAAGCGCAAGCGCTGCTGCGGAGGAAGACAACCTTGGTGTTCATCATAAGAAGGACAAGCAATCGGAAGGAAACGGGAACGCAAGGAACTGAGAGTCTAGGCAGTGGAGATAAGACCCGGAGCTGGTAGCAAGGGGGGCAACCGTAGGGGGGAGTTCGACCGGCTACGCCCGGGTTCTCCCTGAACCCTATGGGGCCACGTAATAATGCTCGCGCAGAGATAGTTACGTGGCTGCTAGTGTGACACTGGGGTTATCTTTGCAACCGGAGTGTTGGGAGAATCAAAGGTAATCAGGCTACTTTCGATAATTCACAACGGAATAATCTTAGATCTTGTCTGTGGGTTCGGTGGTAGTGTTGGTGAGGTTCGTGCTGATTTCTCTCGGTGGTGTAGGAAATCCTCTTCTTTTTATAGAGGAAGAGCCGTCGTTTAAGCACTGTGGTTTTAGCGTGAGAAGTGGTGAACCAGGAGAGGATTCCCCCGAGGTGCATGGACCCCGTGGGTGGATCATTGGTCCTGGCAGGGTCGTAGATAAGGGAGATGAGTTTCCATGCGCTCGAGAGGGGAAAGGGGTTTCTAGACTCCGTACATGGCCGCCCCCGCAAGGATCCAAGCTAGCCCCCGCAGGGGCCCAGTCTTCCTGCGTACACGTCCTCCCCCCGCAAGGGGACTAGTTCGGCCCTATTTCCCTCAACTCATTTGCACCCACCTCGGAGGTCTCTGGTCCGATTCTCCGCAGAGCTCGATCTTCCCCGCAAGGTGAGATCTCGGCCGAGAGGTCGTCTCCTGCTCCTTTCTTCTGTCTAGACTCTCTGATCCATCATCCGTCCTCCGCTAGCCTACCTATCCCTCGATTGCTAAGTAATCCAGTGGCTCTATGTACTCCGTGGAACATTCAGGTGTAACACTACCTCCTCTCTCCCTTAGCCTCATCCCCGAGCGCTACCACAATCTTTCTCGAGTAGCCCGCCTCCTTTTTTCTTTTGTTGATCGTGAGATTCTTCCGACGCCGAGTTTCGGCCAGTGTCATGGACTGCAGTCCTCCTCCCCTGCAGCCCTCCCAGCCACCAAATCAGGGCGTCGTTCTCCGTGATCTGTCGGAATGGCTGGGCCCTCTGAGTAGGCCGATGCGTACTCATACTTTCCGTGTCATATTGAGTCGTACTCGCCGCCGCGCTGCGCCAAGGCTTTGGCCAACTTGGTGAGGTTCCGGGGTCGCAGTTGGCCCAGGGAATTGGGAGAGGCGTGGTGTCCTTCGTGCTGGTAACCAGTATGCTTGGCAGTGACCGCGCCCACGTCCTTCCGGGGGGAGACTAGTATGCTGGAGCAGTGACCGCGCTGTCGGGGACTCACTTCACCGATTTTACGCCACCTGCGCCGGTTCCGCCGGTCCAAGTCGGTCGCCGAGGGGTCGATACGTCTGTTCTGAACGGTTTTCCTGACTCTCAACGGTTTTTCGGTCGCATGCACTCCTCGCTGGGCACCCGGTCGGCGGCTTCTCATGGTTGCCCGTGAAGCGGGTCTTTTTGTCGGTCGTGTGTCTTTTGGTGCTGAAGTCCTCCGCCCCTTCAGCCCACTACCGCCAGGTCCTCGGTGGATCTGGTCTAGCCCTCGGTGAGCCGGTAGTCCCTCGGCGCGTCTGGGCTTCGTCGGTGAAACTCCCGGAGTTTCTCCAGGCCACCTACCGAAAAGTTGTCGTATGGTTCTTCTGTTCGTTCGTCATAGCCGAGGCATTTGACCAGGTAGAGGATCCTTTTTCGGTTTCCCCGCCCGTGTTCTCGAGAGGCTTCCACTTCCTCGACGTCGTATTCGTCAGATTGTTCGATGTCGTCGGCTTCTCGGAGTATTTTAGCGGGGTCCGGCGGAGCTCGGTATTCACTGGTTCGGTATGGCTCGAGTAGTGAGACGTGGAAAACGTTATGTATTTTCCACTTTCTGGGCAGCGTCAGTCGCACCGCAAGAGGAGAGATGATTTTCTCTACTTGAAAAGGCCCATGATTCTTGTGGTCCAATTTCTTCGACGGGCGGCGGGTTCTGATGTTGTGTCCACTAAGCATTACCAGGTCTTTTACCTGGTACGCTGGCGGAGGTTTTCGGCTCGGGTCCACGTAACGCCACATCTTTTCCTGCGCTGCTTCCAGACCTTCTTTGGCTTTCTTGTGTATGGATATCATCCAGTGTCCGTAGGCCATGCTGGCTGGGTTAAGGGGCTCTGAGGATGGGGGTTTAACGTTGCCGGATGGAATCCGTAGTTGGCGTAGAATGGCGAGGTTCCGTTGCCTGTCGTGGTTGAGTTATTGTAGGCGTATTCGGCCATCGGTAGCAACCGTACCCAGTCTTCCTGTTCGTGTCCCACGAAGGCTCGGAGGTATGCCTCAATTGTTTGGTTGAGGCGTTCGGTCTGTCCGTCCGTCTGAGGGTGGAACGCGGTTGACATTCGTGGGCGGATCCCTAAGATTTTCAGGAATTCCTGCCATACTTCCGAAGTAAAGCGGGAGTCCCGGTCCAACACAATGTCCGTAGGAGTGCCGTGGAACCTCCATATCTCCTTCGCAAATCGGACCGCTAGGTGTGCTGCCGTTTTCTCGTTCTGGGGCAAGGGAATGAAGTGCGCCATTTTGGTAAAACGATCGATGATTACCCACAATTGGTCGCATCCTTCGGATGTCGGAAGGTCAGTGATAAAGTCCATTGCTATTGATTGCCATGGCGCGTACGGCAGCTCTAATGGTGAGGACAGGCCGTATGGTTGGTGTCGGGCTGTTTTATTTTTCTGGCATTCCGGACAGCTCCTGACATAGTCGATGATTTGTTCGTTCATTATTGGCCACCAGAAGTTTCGTCGTATGAGTTCGATAGTCTTGTCCTGACCCATGTGCCCGGCCACCTTTGTCTCGTGTTCTGACTCCATGACTGACAGGGTTTTTCTTTTTGGAACCCACAATTTTCCCTTTCTGTAGAGTAGTTCTCCCTCCTTTTCTAATTCCCTGTCCTTTTGGTCCGTTGGCGCCGCTCCCGTTCCTTTCCTTGCTTTTTTGTATTCGTCGTCTTTCTCTGCTTCCTCTTGTACCGACTTTAGGAATTCCTCTGACCATTTCCTTGTTGGGAGCGAGGCTAACCTTGTGGAGGAGCAGATTAGCGATTGGTTCCGTCTTTCTGGTTGCGCGAAGTGGTTTTTGTGTAGGATTGTCGAAATTGGCTGGTTTCCTATCCCCCCTTTCTCATGGCGGTACTACTCCCAACGCCTTGACAAAGCATCTGGTTTTCCGTTTTGCGTCCCCGGTCGGTAGTAGATCATGAAGTTGATGCCGGCCAGTTCTTGTGCCCAGCGTGCTTGGCGACAGTTTAATACCTTTGTGGTTGTGAAATATTCCAGGTTTCGGTGATCCGAAAAAACTTGGATTTGGTCGGTCGCTCCTTCGCAGTAGCGCCTCCAGTGTTTGAAGGCATCCACTATTGCCAGGAGTTCCTTGTCGTGGATTTCATAGTTGATTTCTGCCGGTTGGAACTTCCTAGAGTGAAATGCTACCGGATGTAGCCGGTTTTCCTCATTTCGCTGGGATAGGACCGCTCCGATAGCAAAGTCTGATGCGTCGGTTTCGATGATTACTGGCTTTGCCGGGTCAAAATGGGCCAACACCGGGGCTGTAGTGAATCGTTGCTTTAGTTCCTCAAATTCTTTTCCTGCTTCTTCATTCCAAGCCCATTTTCCCATTTTTTTCGTCAGTTCCGTAAGGGGTCGGGCTATTCGATAGTAGTCTTGGATGAATCGTCGGTAAAAATTGGCGAATCCCAGGAAGGATTGGACTTCTGTCAAGGAATTTGGTGCCTTCCAACTCAGAACGGCGTCCACTTTGTCTGTTGACATTCTGATTCCGTTTCTCCCAATGACATAGCCCAGGAATTCTACTTCCTCGGTTTTCCATACGCATTTTTCTGGGGATACTGCCAATCCGTTTTGTTGTAGCCGGCTTAGTACTTCCTTAACTAGTCGGTCATGCTCTTCCTCGGTTTTGGCATATATCAGAATGTCGTCCATATAGGCCAATACTCCCACATCGAGGATGTCTGACAAGACGTGGTTCATCATGTCCTAGAATGTCGATGGTGCATTGGTGAGCCCGAATGGCATTACTTGGAATTCGTATAGTCCGTAGCGGGTTCGGAAGGCTGTTTTCCATTCGTCTCCTTTTCGGATTCTTATAAGGTTGAATCCATTTTTGAGGTCTAGCTTTGTGAACCATTGCGCTCCCTGCACTCGGTCCTGCAATTCCTGCATTAGTGGGAGCGGATATCGGTTGGGAATAGTGATAGCGTTTAATCCCCAGTAGTCGACACATAGTCGTAGTCCTCGTCCTTTGGGCTTTGGGACAAAGAGGATGGGAGATCCCGCCGGTGATGTGGATCTCTGGATTTTCCCTGTTTTCTCCATTTCTTTTAGCCATTCTCGGAGTGTTTGGAGTTCCACCTCCGATAGCGGGTAAATTGGTCCCCAAGGCGCCGTTGTCCCTTCCCTGAGATCAATTTTGCAGTCGTAGGGCCGGTGTTTAGGGAGAGCGTCGGCTGCTTCTTTTCCCATAATTCCGAGGTATTGACGGAATTGCATAGATACATCTTTCGTTGGGTCGTCGCTTCCCCCTACCGTTGATGCATATCCGATGAGCTGCGCTGTCGGATCCTGTAGCACTGTGTCGTCCCATGTTAACGAGAACTTGTTTGTCTAGTGTTCCGTATATAGGTTCAAGCAGTTTGGGCTGTTGAACCGGATTTCTTCCGCATTCCACGTTCCTTGGGGCAGATGTTGTTGTATCCAGCTGAATGGGAGGAATATGTCTATTTCTTCCTCCATAGGGGAGACTTCGAATGGCTCGTTGGTGAAATGTCGTCGGTGTTGCAGGCGTAGTTGCTCCGTATAATACTGCCCTGCTCCTTTCACTGTTTCGCCCGTGAAGTTCTCGACCACCCTTGGGTTTTTATGCCCTTTGACCGGGATCCCCAGTTTCTCCACTGTTTGCTGGTTTATCAGAGGTATGGAGCACCCTGTGTCCAACAAGACTTCCACCTTGTGTCGTCCCTTTTTGGTGTGTAATATCATGGGGATGACTGGTCGTTCGTTCCTTTTCCTTCTTTTCCCAGAGGTTTCTGGTTTGATTGGATCCTCCTGTTTCCATTTCGTGGCGCCGCATACCAGGTTAAAGGCTCTTTTTGGCGCCAATAAAGAGCCTTTTAAAAATCCGACTCGTCCGCGTCTGCCCATAGCGGTAGGTCCGAGACCATTTCGTCAACCGCAGCGATTTTTTGTTGCTTGGCCGCAAGTGGCGATGCGTCCTCTTCTTCCCTTGGTCTCTTCCCTGTGGACCTTGTTCCGGGGTTTGCTTCGTCGGTCGGCTCCCCCGTGCTGATCGCCGCGGCTTTCCAAGGGGCTGGCGGTAGCTCGGTTCCTTGCGTCGTCTGGAATGAAAAGCAGTTGGACGTTCTATGTCCCGTTCTGCCGCAACGCCAGCATCCATCTCGAACTTTTTTATGGTTGTCGATTTCGTTTTGTGGCACGCCTCTTAGGGCGGCCCCCGTGGATTCCCATACCTTTTTCTCTGCGGGAGCTCGTCTGTCCTCCCGCCTGGAGTCTTGTTCTTTGGCTGCCGACCGCCCTTCTTCTTTCCTCCGATGATCCTCCCTTCTTTTCTCGTCCGGACGGTTGTTCTCGGGGCCCCGTCCGGGAACCCGCGCCGCCTCGCGCGTTTTTTCCAGGGCTTTCATTTCTTCCACCTGTAGGCCGGCCTGGTAGGTGGCTTCCACGAAATCGTTGTCGTCAACAAAACCCCCTTTGTAGTGGGCGAACCTCATTCGTAGTATTTCCGAGGTCATGGCTATGTTAACTTTTTCCTGGAGTCCTTCTCCCGTTGCCCGGGCATATCGGTTGAGAGCTCTGAACTCCGTGAAGTAGGCCCGGATGTCCCCTGTGTACTTGAGTTGCCCTAACTTTATTTGGGCATTGGCGGCTTCGCGCGTGTCCATGTACTCTGCTCTAATAGCGGAGGAGTAGTTGAACCATGTATCGGCTTCTCCCATCGTGTCGTATCGGTGGAGGTCCCAGGCTTTTGCCGTTTCCGTGAGAAGCGACCCGACCCAGGCGATCTTCTGGCGATCCCCAGTCTCTGGGTAGAAGCCCAGATACTTGGTCACTGATCTCCACCATGTGTTGAATGACGTGGAGGGTCTTCCGTCAAAGGTCTCTGGGTTGGTCATTTTGAGTCGGGAGACATTGATTCTTGGTTCTGGTATCGGGGCCGTGCGTGATTGAGCCCGGGACAGGGCGTCCGCTACTGCCGTAGCCACAGATCGTGCGAGTTCTTCCGTGGTTAGGGTTTTCTGCCTTTGAGGAGGTGTCGGCGACCTCGGACGTCGTTCCGGGGGTGGTGTCGGTGAGGGCGGCGGCGGAAGGGGTCGCTGAGGCGGTCTCGGAGGTTCGCCTCCTCCTCCGAATAGGGGCCCTAGGGGGGGCCGTGGTTCCGGTGATAACCCCCTGTGAACGGGTTTAGCCGCAGTCTCCGTTCTGGGCTTGGAGGTAGGGCTGGTTGTCGCCAGGCTCTTCTTTCCGGCCTAGGGGGTACTATTGGTTTTTGGGCCCGCGTGGGTTCGTCGTCCACCGCGTGGAGTTGCCTTAGGGCGCTTGCCAGGCTGGAGGTCGAGGGTCGAGCCGGACTGCGCCAGGCTGCTGGTTCGGGCGTTGTCTGCCTTGATGTCTGGGGAAGTGGAGTTTCCGGGGTTCGTATTTGGGCTGCTAGCTGTTGTAGGGTCTCCGCCTGACGTTGAGTTTCTTGTCGTGCTTCCACTAGCTGCTGCTCCAAATAGTTTATCCGTTTCTGGTGTTCTTCAGCCCATAGTTCAACGTTACCTTGGAAGTTAGCCAGATGCTGGCTTCGGGCTACGTTGGCCTTGGCGAGGAACGAGATCGAGTCGTTTACTCGTGCCAGCTGGGTTGCTTGCCCGGCTTGCTTATCCGTATCCTCCCGAGTTCGCTCGATAATGGCTCCCCAAACGTTTTGCGCGAACGCTTGGTAGGCCGTAGCGGCGCTTGCTAGCTCGCTGCGTATCCAGTCTCCTGTGATTTGCTCGTTAGCGCTTAGTCGGTCATATACATACCTGGTTCCCTCCGACAAGTCCCGGTAGGCTTGTTCGATCTGCCGAATTCTTTGATCGGTGTGGTCTACGGTATTTCCGCACAGTCGGACCAGTTGGGCTAGGTCTTGCTCGGCCTGTTTTTTCTGTTTGACCAGTGCTCGGAGCCAGGTAGCTGGACGGGCAACTTCTAGGGCTTCTTCGGCGGGTTCCGTGCCGTCGGTGATCTGCAAGACGTCCCGCGGAGCTTCCAGTCGAAGCATGTTGAAATCGGTAGACGCCATTTCGTAGGTTCAGTATAGGTCAAGAAAGTGTCCTGTGTAAATGGTTTCGTCGTCGGTAAAATAATAGTCGCCGAGTTCTCGGAGCTCGTTCTCTGTGAATTCGGCGTTTGTGTGGTTGTGTGCGCAGTTGAACCAGTATTGCGTATACCAGTTCCAGGGCTCGTGGTCGCCTTCGAGGTAGGGCGTATGGATAGGTCCGTTGATCAACGTCTCCCACTGTTCGTATTTCGAGATTTCGTCGTCGATTGACTGAAAGGTGTAGTCGAAAGAGTATTGAATCTTAGGTTCCAAGAAGGTAGATAGTTCGACGAGATAAAGGTGGTCTTCGAAGTAGGTGTCGTCGAAGTAAGTCATGAAAGTAAGGTGATTTGAGATCAAGATTATAGTGTGACACTGGGGTTATCTTTGCAACCGGAGTGTTGGGAGAATCAAAGGTAATCAGGCTACTTTCGATAATTCACAACGGAATAACCTTAGATCTTGTCTGTGGGTTCGGTGGTAGTGTTGGTGAGGTTCGTGCTGATTTCTCTCGGTGATGTAGGAAATCCTCTTCTTTTTATAGAGGAAGAGCCGTCGTTTAAGCACTGTGGTTTTAGCGTGAGAAGTGGTGAACCAGGAGGGGATTCCCCCGAGGTGCATGGACCCCGTGGGTGGATCATTGGTCCTGGCAGGGTTGTAGATAAGGGAGATGAGTTTCTATGCGCTCGAGAGGGGAAAGGGGTTTCTAGACTCCATACGTGGCCGCCCCCGCAAGGATCCAAGCCAGCCCCCGCAGGGGCCCAGTCTTCCTGCGTACGCGTCCTCCCCCCGCAAGGGGACTAGTTCGGCTCTATTTCCCTCAACTCGTTTGCACTCACCTCGGAGGTCTCTGGTCCGATTCTCCGCAGAGCTCGATCTTCCCCGCAAGGTGAGATCTCGGCCGAGAGGTCGTCTCCTGCTCCTTTCTTCTGTCTAGACTCTCTGATCCATCATACATCCTCCGCTAGCCTACCTATCCCTCGATTGCTAAGTAATCCAGTGGCTCTATGTACTCCGTGGAACATTCAGGTGTAACAGCTAGCACCACTACCGACCCGGAGCCGGCAGCAAGGGGGGCAACCGTTGGGGGGAGTTCGACCAGCTTCGCCTGGATTCTCCCTGAACCCTACGGGGCCACGTGATGATGCTCGCGCAGAGATAGTTACGTGGCTGCTAGCACCACTACCGGTCTTATTGCGGAAACCGATCAGGATGAGGGAGTTCTGGGCTTTGCCAGCGCATGACAGCATGAGCGTATCCCCCACTTATCCGAGATGCTTACAACGATTATGATGCAGGGCATACGCCGCACCAAGGCGAGGGACGTCGAGTTGACCGAATACTGAAGCGGAGGCTTGACTTCAAGCCGATCCTGTAGCGCTGGGTAGCCCCAGACCAAGTACCGGCTCGTGTTCGGGAAAGTGCAAATACCGCTATAGGACCGCACCTCAGGAACAGTTCAAGAGTCTGTTGGGAGTGATAAGGGGCGGAGCTATACCTTGGTGCCCGTTGCAGCCGAGAAGGATTAGCTGGAAAGGTTGAGGGCTCGTTGCTGCTGGCTCCGGTCGAGTAACGAAATCAACCCCGTACGCATCCCAATCGCATCACCCAATCACGACGAGAGGACTTAAGGGGAGACACCTGCTCTGGCCACTCTCGGGAAGATACGGGGAAAAGCATTACTGTCTGATCCAATCGAGAGTTATGCTCTTTACACTGATGAAATCTAGTGCCAAGGCGAAGAGTTTTCACGTCGCAGTGCAGGGTAGTTCCCTGCAGCACGTGACTTTGCCCAGCCGGATACTTATACGACGACCCGCCGACAAGTGGTTGTCATCGAAAAAATGATGAAGCAGAATCATCACCTCAATCAGCGTAATCATCAACGGACCACCTACCGGTCACCACGACATCGAGTCAACGACCATCCCCCTACGAGCGATCCTATGAGCGATCCTAGGAGCGATCCTACGAGCGATCAAGCGAGTGATCCTACGAGCGCCACGGAGCCGCAAATGATCCGAACGATACGCCTTACGCCGAAGCCTTCGCCACGCGCCATGAGCAATGACGAGCGAGACGTCGGTCGATCGGGGAAGGAGACGAAAGGATACCGAAGGGGCTCAAGAGTCTAGGCGGGAGATAAGAAAAGGGGTTTAGCTTATGGCCGAAGATCGGCTGTAAGAGTTCAACTCCGGGGGTGAGGGGAAGATAGCCAACGAGCGGGAACTAAACAGACTTGGGTCCTCCTCGGGATGAGGAAAGGCCACGTCACCTCTGATAGGTGTGCGGGAAAAGAGTCTGGGTCCAAGTACCCCGCTTCGCTGCAGGAAACCTCATCTCCTCTTATTGTCAGACTGACCAGGACGAGTAGCTTCGGGCTCCGGCCCGCACCCAGAAGGGTCTGGTGTGTGAGCGTATTTCTTACCTTATCTTACCCGTGGGGCAGTCGTCGTGTGAGCTGTTTGGCAGACGCCGAAGCGTCAGACAATCCACCGAACCGGACCGAAACGATATGAGCGAGCCGCTGGGCAAGCCACCGGGCCCGCCTCAAACCGAAACGATATATGTAAGCCGTCTGGCACGCCGCCGGGCATACGTCGCACCATCCACCGAAGCGCAGATACGCCTAGGCGCCGCAAGCAGGACGACAGTCGATCGGGTACGGAGACGGAAGGATACGTAAGGAGCTCGAGAGTCTAGGCGGGAGATAAGGGAACGGAGTTAGGCTTACGACCGAGAACGGTCGTAATAGTACTACACTCTGGGATGAGGGATTTGATTGCACACGAACCGGAGACTGGCTAGACTTGGGCAGACTCCCGAAAGGAGGAGTCACGTCACCCGAAAGGTGTACGTGAAAAAGAGTCTAGGCGCAGCGACTCCACCTCGGTGCATAAAGAACTCATCTCTCTTATCTATACCCCGACCAGGACGAGTAGCTTCAGGCTCCGGCCCACACCCAGGAGGGTCTGGCGTGTGAGCGTATTCCTTACCATATCTTACCTGTGACGTAGTTGTCGCGAGAGCTGTTTGGCAATCACCGAAGCGATACGCACACGCCGTCGGGCAGCCGCCACGCATGCACTGAGCAACCACCTACGATCCGTCAAGCGAGGCGTCGCCGTGGAATCACGGACGAACCATCCGCGGAAGCGATACGCGCAAGCCGTTGGGCAGCTGCCGTGCATGCGCTGAGCGACCACCTACGATCCGTCGAGCAAGCTGTCGCCGCGGAGCCATGGACGAACTGTCGCGCAAGCCGCCGGGCAGCTGCCGGGCAAGCGCCGTCTACCGAGCGATACGTCAAGCGATCTGTTACCGCAGAGCCACGGAGATCGAACCGAACCCCTTAGATTATTTGCTGTGAATCCCTTAACGGTGGACGAACTTGGAAGGATTGTCATGGGGGGTGTTATTCCTGTATAATAACCGAATGCCGACGAAGACCACGCGCGCCCCATCTCCTTCATGACTATCGAGAAACCTGACTAGTTCAACTTTACCGTCACTCCGACGTTGACCGGACGTTCCAGTGTCACACTATAATCTAGGGTTCAAGTCACCTTTCTCGAGAACTTCGACCTTCAGGCGACGTCGATTGTCAGCCACTCACTCTCCCTCTGGTCGATACGAGGCAGATGTGTGAGGAGAGAAAAGGTCCTGCTCAACGTCAACGGCGAGCAAGGAAGTTTGGGTAGCCAGGAGTCGAGTTGAAACTCGACGGGACCTGGTAACGCACCGAAAGGGCAAGGAAGGAAGACCACTTGCCGGCTGGTGCGCCGAGCAGACGTGGTCAAGCCGAAAGGCTAGGGAGAGGAAGACCTCCAGCCGGCCTATGAACCGTTGGGAGGTCGGGCCAAGAAAGGAGCGTTGGGAGTCGGTCCAAGTAGCGGTCGACGATGATGGCGGGAACCGCGCGAACTGCCCCACCAATGGCTCCGATGATGGTGTCCTTCGCACCGGATGCGTGGCACTGAAGACCGGCAAAGTCCGCCGGAGATGCAGTCCACGATGACGGCTGCTAAGGCTGGCATACGACGAGGATTTTTTCGCTTTCTTTGGGCTGGATATCCGGAAGAATGAACCAGGGATGGAGCCCGTTCGCCAAGAAAGCCTGCAAATGAGACCTTCAACGGACTTTGAGTGCCGCTGAGCTCGTTTTTCCTGTTTTTACCGAAACCGGACGAAAAATTGCCAAAATCCAGTCATTTTTGAGTCCCACCGGTGCCTCCGTTTAACCCAGGAACCGGCACTCATTCTCGCTCGAAGTGGTATAGTAGCCGGACATGTTGGAATACACGTCCCGACCACCGTTCCAGCTATTTCGAACCTCAAAATGAGTTGGGCATTCGCTACGTCCGACGAATTGGGCTTCAAGCTCGGTGCTGTTCTTCCGCAGCGGGGCAAGAATCGTGGACTACTCAACTGACGCCAGGCTCGCTGACTACAGTACAGCAACCCGCTGGCACCGACGATACATAATTCATCAATATGCATCTCGACATTTCAGTAGCTGGAATGGCAAACTTGACGCTTATTCAAGGCGTTCGGAGAACCGCCTTGGAAAGGGGGGGATAAGGATCACCCGATCACGGCGATCCGGGATGCATTCCACGTTGCGGCAGCCGTGGTCAGCATTGACGCCAAAGGCTCTGTACTTGCGGTATTAGCAGGCATGCATTCCGCGTCGGCAGCCTTAGCCAGTATTGGCGGCAAAGGTACCGTACTCGCGATATCAGCAGCACGGCTGGAACGCTGGGTACCGGAAGGTCGAGGAAAGATGCCATTCCGTGCCGAAGCGCCGGAACCGGTGGACAGGGAGAATGCTGTTCCGTGCTGGGCGCCGGAACGGGTTGACCGAAAGGTCAGGGAGAATGCCGTTCCGTGCTGAAGTGTCTGAACGGGTTGACCGAAAGGTCAGGGAGACTGCCATTCCATGCTGAAGTGCCGGAACAGGTTGACCGAAAGGTCAGGGAGGACGCCATCCTGAGTCGAGCACCGGGACGGATGAGCCGAAAGGCCAGGAATTTGAGGATGGAAACGGGATGCCTTCACCGGAAGGTGGGCACCGGGCGCCAGACTCAGGATGTCAAGAGTCCCCCGGAATACGGATGGCATTCGTCAGCAATACGACGTCATGACCGATATGACCTGACGAATACGCCGTTCGACAGCTGCAGGCTCAAGGAATGGTTAGAGCGTTTTTTCCCACCGGGTTTTTCTCGATAACCAGAGCGGCAGGCTGGGAGGCTACGTTCAAAGGTCACCTTACAGAACAATTACGTGTTTCGTCGATTTGAAACGCCAACGGACTACGGGCTCACCGATTAGAGAGACCTTTTCCCACGCGGGGTTTTTGTCTCATTAATCGAGCAATAGTACTGAGCTGAAGGACTATACGCAAGAACACCATCCTATAGCTTCCGGAAGAAGCTTAGGAAGGGGGGGATAGTGTTACACCCTAAATACTACAGGGTCGGAATTCAGATACGGACCAGGCAGGACGGTATCGGAAACTCGTCACATGGTCTTAGGAAGGTATCCCGAGACCGGGCAACCGACACTATCGGGGCTCAGCTCGGGTCAACCGACTCTGCGGCACCAGGAGGTCCCTGGGCCAAGTACCGGCGCAGACCGGGAAAGCGCAAGCGCTGCCGCGGAGGAAGACAACCTTGGTGGTCATCATAAGAAGGACAAGCAATCGGAAGGAAACGGGAACACAAGGAACTGAGAGTCTAGGCAGTGGAGATAAGACCCGGAGCCGGTAGCAAGGGGGGCAACCATAGGGGGGAGTTCGACCGGCTACGCCCAGGTTCTCCCTGAACCCTATGGGGCCACGTAATGATGCTCGTGCAGAGATAGTTACGTGGCTGCTAGCACCACTACCGACCCGGAGCCGGCAGCAAGGGGGGCAACCGTTGGGGCGAGTTCGACCAGCTTCGCCTGGATTCTCCCTGAACCCTATGGGGCCACGTGATGATGCTCGCGCAGAGATAGTTACGTGGCTGCTAGTACCACTACCGGTCTTATTGCGGAAACCGATCAGGATGAGGGAGTTCTGGGCTTTGCCAGCGTACGACAGTGTGAGCGTGTCCCCCACTTATCCAAGATGCTTACAACGATTATGATGCAGGGCATACGCCGCACCAAGGCGAGGGACGTCGAGTTGACCGAATACTGAAGCGGAGGCTTGACTTCAAGCCGATCCTGTAGCGCTGGGTAGCCCCAGACCAAGTACCGGCTCGTGTTCGGGAAAGTGCAAACGCCGCTACAGGACCACAGTAGCGTCACCCAGGCCCAATCCCCAGCCAGGCCCCATACTGTACACGGCGACCCGATGGACTTGAGTAATATCGAGAATGATGAACTAAATGTGGTTGTCGACGGAAAGATACAGTGTCACTGTTGCCTCGGGTTCGGTCACATCGTACGCCAATGTGGCACTCCAGTCACGGATAACCATATGGTGCAATTCAAGCCTCGAGAAGGACGCGAGGGAGGGCGCGAAGGACTCCAGAAGCGTCATCCACCCCACCAGCTGCCACCTACGCAACAGTCACCGTACCGTCAGTCATCCCACCAGCCGCCACCTATTCAACAGCCACCGTACCGTACCAACCAACCGATTGGCGTGCGCCGGTCAAGCGCGTCAACAACATCAATGATCTGGAGGCAAGGTCCGGTGCGTACTTCGATGGAGGTTGGTTAGAGGAGGGAACGTCGGATGAAAATGGAGGATTGACGGAATTGTTGGATTTGGGTGGATCGGATTGGGATAAGACCAGTAAGTTGGCACAGAGCGAGGGAAAAGGGGCTCAGTAGGAGTGACAGAGCATCCTCCTACTAGAGAACGAGAGGCAGCGAGACTTTATTTGACAAACCTTAATGTTATACGGAAGAACATTAATGATAAAAGTGATTTGTTACGTTTTTATGCTAAAGTTCAAATCTCTCGTTCCAAAACTCGCTCAGCCTACACCCTAATGGACCCCGGTGCATCCCACTGTTATATCGACACCACTTTTGCATGGCAGCTCAGCTTACCTTTTCGACATGCTGGCCGTATGACAATCGTCACGGCTGGAACCAAACACCCTCCCAAGGATAGATACCAGGTCTGGCTTAACGGACGTATACGGGGCAGCATGGGGAACCACGCAGGTCTTACCGGTTGGTACACTGTGTTTGATCTTAAGGGCGCCTACGACATTATTATTGGAAAAAATTGGCACTCGAGAACACGCCATTTAGTGGATTCTGACAACGTCTTGCACCTGTTGGATGCGGACTGGTCTTTACTGATGGACGGTTGACCAGCATTCGTTCCCAGGCTTTCCTTTAAAGGACTTCGACCTCACTAAGGCCGCTACTGGGAAGTTCACTACCACTGCGAAGCGGTAGCTCAAGCGGCATCCATCAACCTGATTTCCGCAAATGAGACGCGACAGGCAATGACAAAATCCAGTGATGACAGGATATTTGTGATCGACATCCATGAACGACGGGTGGGCGAGGAATTCGGTGAGGTTGAATCCGTTTTGGCGGATCTGGGGAAGTGGAGAGTCCAAATCCATCCGGACTTTGACGATCTCTTTCAGCCACCATGTGGCGTTCCACCACCAGGAGAACATGATTTCTGTATCCATACCGATCCGACAGCAAAAATTCCACACCGCCAGCCATACCGAATGACACAGTCCGAGAGGAAGGAATTCGAGATACAGATTAATAAGTTGTTTGCAAACGGGTGGGTAATGGACTCACATTCACATTATGCAGCACTGATAATCTTTGTGAAAAAGCCTGACGCCACGCTCCGAATGTGTGTCGATTACCGTGGATTGAACGCAATAACGGCTAAAGACTGGTACCCTTTGCCGTACATTGAGGATTTGCTGGATAAGCTTCACGGAGCATGGGTTTTCACCAAACTGGACTTGGCTAGCGGAAACCACCAGGTATGGGTGCATTCAGACGACTGCCACAAGACCGCATTCATAGCGCCGGACGGATTCTATGAGTATAAGGTTATTCCGTTTGGACTTGCAAACGTGTCAGCTGCTTTCATGCGTATGATGCACAAGATATTACATCCACACCGCCGAAACGCAATCGTATACCTCGACGACGTGCTCATCTTTTCAGGAACGCTAGCAGAACATAAGGCACATGTGGAAGGTGTGCCGCAAGCATTACGGAACGCACGTTTGCGTCTTAGTGAGGCCAAATGCGTGTTTGGTACTCTGGAAACGTCGTTCGTCGGTTTCAGAGTGAATAAACACGGTATTCACACCGAGGAGAAGAAGGTCAGAGCAGTACAGGATTGGCCAACACCCAGAACACCTACGGAACTTCGCAGTTTCCACGGTTTAGCGGGTTACTATAGGAAATTCATTCTGAAATTCGCTCAATGGGCCCATCTGCTATAGGACCTTGCCGCAAAGCCCAGGAACGACTACATGTGGACCAGTCGATACGGGGAGCAGTTCGGAGACCTCAAGCAGGAACTGATATCTGCACCGGTCATGGCAACGCTGGATCCGGAAGGTGATTTCATCCTACGAACCGATGCCTCGGACACGGCTATCGGAGGTGTTTTGGCTCAAAAACAGCTGTTTGAAGGAAGATTGGTAGAGTGGCCACTGGGATATTTCTCAAGGAAGCTTCATGCTGTTGAGTCGAGATATCCAGCATATGACCGTGAACTTCTTGCGATCAGCACAAACTTGAAACATTGGGCCTGCTACGTTCACGGTCGAAAACGCACCACCATTTATACGGATCACGTGTCATTGCAACATATTCTGGCACAGAATAAACTGACAAGCCGTCAGTGGCGTCACCTTGACAGGCTCCAACAGCACAATTACGAGGTAAAGTACTTTCCTGGAGCGGCGAACGTGGTGGCAGACGCGTTCAGCCGGATTGCCTACACTCAGGGAGGGCAGTCAGAAGTCGAGCAGCCAAAAGCCGATCCGTAGCACCTCAATATCGTCGAGATGCGTGTATCAGCCTCAACCGAGTGGCTAAACGATGTGCGAAATGGCTACGCAGAAGATGCGATTTTTGTCCCCGTTCTACAATATCTGAGCAATACCGACGAAAAGGAGAACAAAAAGGCAAGGTCGAAACAGACTCGTCGTATTCAGGAACGAGCAAAGTCGTACACACTCGAAGAAGGCCTTCTGTTCCATAAGCCGTCAGGCAGAAAGCTGTGTATTCCGAAGTCATTGAGAGCAGACGTGGTTCGGGAAGCACACGATGCTATTCTGGGCGGCAGACATAGCGGTATCGCAAAAACAGCAGCCGCGGTCGGTTCACGGTAGTACAGGCCAAAGTTGACAGATTCAATTGCAGAATGGATTGCCGGATGTGACATATGCCACCGAATCAAACACAAGAATGCCAGGCCGTATGGACTTCAACAGCCGCGACCGATTCCACTCGAACGGGCCGAACGAGTAAATATCGATTTTGTCACCAAGTTGCCAATATCGGAAGCCGGCCACGATGCAGTAGCTTCAATTATCGATCCCCTAACGGAGCGAGCACGGTGGATTCCTATTAAAGAAGCCGATCTCACCGCAGAGAAGTTTGTGACAGCCTTCATCGACGGTTATGTACGGTCGCGGGGGCTGCCTGTATCAATTGTGTCCGACCGGGATACCCGGTTTACCTCCGGCTTCTGGCAATCGTTGTGTTCACAACTCGGAATCAGGCTTCGGATGTCTATGGCATACCATCTGCAATCGGACGGCCAGGCGGAAAAGGCAAATGCCACTCTGGAAACGTTTTTGAAGGCATATATAGCGCAACTCAAATCCCCAGAGCAGTGGAGCTATTTTATGCCGCTGGCGGAGTTCACCTACAATGCGGCAAAGCATAAGGCTATAGGCATGTCGCCGTTTGAAGCAGATATTGGATACATTCCGAGACTTCCACTAGATCTGTTGGCACCAGGACCACGGACGCCGATATCGAGACCGGGAACGGAATACGCAGAACGCCTCGTCAAGATCCTCCGAATGCTTCGAGAGCGAATGGAAGAAACCCAGCTGACAATGGTGTCGGAAGCGAACGAGCATTGCCAGCCGCACCCGTTTCGGGTAGGCGATTCGGTATTCCTGGACACCCGTTTGCTGCCAGTCGGCTACGCCAACGTCAATTCCACTGCCAACGACAAAGTCAACTCACAAAAGTTTCAACATCTGTACACCGGTCCGTTTACGATCCTGAAGTCTGCCAGTGAGAATGTGTTTGTTCTCGACATCCCAGCGCACTGGCGCTTACACCCGGTCTTCAACGTCGCACGCCTTAAACTGTCGAAGGTCGACAAAACCCATGGACACCCACCCGCACCACTGCTACGCTCCACCGCTACCGTTGAGTACGAGGTTGAGTCGATCTGCGAGCACAGAGGCACCACGGTTTGAGATCTCGAATACCTGGTCAAATGGGTCGGCTACGCTGACCCTACTTGGGAACTGCTGGCGAACCTGAGAGGCAGCAGCAACGAGCTGCTGGGTGAATACCACACTGCGAATGGCCTACGAGTCTACCGGTGGATGGAATGGAAGTGACAGGAGGTGTAGGCGATGTGTGGTGGGCCGGGTATATTTTGCTGTGTTCGGTTGCGTTGGAGTGCACTTTGTTACATTCGGGGTTATTGTTATAAGCTGGGTTTGTCGTTGTTTTTTTTTGTTTTTGTTGTTTTTTTTTTTTGTTTTTTTTTGTTTAGGGGCGGTGCTTGTTTTATTGAGAGGGAAGTGGTTGTAGGAGGAGGATTCCGGACATCGTGGACACCACGCCTAGAGTGGCTAGCATGGCCGCTAGCATGGCTTCTAGAGTTTGTGAGACTTAGCAGATGGCTGCCCTAAGGGCTTCGGTAGATAGACAGTCACACACTAGCGCTAGCACACGGACACTTGTATAAGTGTCCGGTGCTCCCCTCTTTAGAATGGACATGTTTCTCGCGACCCCT
>Ga0307516_10001477_pt1 | contig 32409 bp, 31 predicted proteins | sample 19_EM_MG_FD_203310 | JGI IMG/M metagenome (GOLD analysis project Ga0307516, IMG submission 203310) | Populus trichocarpa ectomycorrhiza microbial communities from riparian zone in the Pacific Northwest, United States - 19_EM | ecosystem: Host-associated > Plants > Roots > Unclassified | place...
CTGGCCCCCCACGTGCTGCCCGGCTCGCGCGACGGCATGCGCATGGGCGACTGGAAGCTGGTCGACACCATGATCGTCGACGGCCTCTTCGACGTGTACAACAAGTACCACATGGGCATCACCGCCGAGAACGTCGCCAAGCAATACGACATCACCCGCGAAAAACAAGACGCGCTCGCCCTCGGCTCACAGCAAAAAGCCGCCGCCGCCCAGGAAGCCGGCAAATTCAAAGACGAGATCGTGCCCTTCAGCATCGCGCAGAAAAAAGGCGACCCCATCGTCTTCGCTGCCGACGAGTTCATCAACAAGAAGACCAACGCCGAAGTGCTCGCCGGCCTGCGCCCGGCCTTCGACAAGGCCGGCAGCGTGACGGCAGGCAACGCCTCCGGCCTGAACGACGGCGCCGCCGGTGTCGTCGTCATGACCGCCAAGAAAGCCCAGCAACTCGGCCTGACGCCGCTGGCGCGCATCGCCAGCTACGCCACCGTGGCGCTCGACCCCAGCATCATGGGCATGGGCCCGGTGCCCGCGAGCAAGAAGGCACTCGAGCGAGCCGGCTGGAAGGCGCAAGACCTCGACCTGCTCGAGATCAACGAAGCCTTCGCAGCGCAAGCCTGCGCCGTCAACAACGAGATGGGCTGGGACACCAGCAAGGTCAACGTCAACGGCGGGGCGATCGCCATCGGTCACCCGATTGGTGCGTCCGGCTGCCGCATCCTGGTGACCTTGCTGCACGAAATGCAGCGCCGCAACGCCAAGAAGGGCATCGCTTCGCTGTGCATCGGTGGTGGCATGGGCGTTGCACTGACAGTCGAACGCTGAGAACAATCGACGCGTGGGCGTCGATGACCCCCAAGCCCTGCGCGCGCCGCGCGCGGGCCGGCCGCCTGAGCCTTCAAGCTCGGGCGGCTGTTCGTTTTTGCATCAACAGGGAATCTAAGTGAGTAAAAAAATCGCATACGTCACCGGCGGCATGGGTGGAATCGGAACGACCATGTGCCAGCGGCTGCACAAGGACGGCTTCACCGTGATCGCCGGTTGTGGCCCGAGCCGCGACCACGCCAAGTGGCTCGGTGAGCAGACGGCGCTCGGCTTCAGCTTCTTCGCTTCGGTCGGCAACGTCGGCGACTGGGATTCGACGGTCGCGGCATTCCAGAAGGTCAAGGCCGAACACGGCCCGATCGACGTGCTCGTGAACAACGCCGGCATCACCCGCGACGGCATGTTCCGCAAGATGAGCCGCGCCGACTGGGACGCTGTGATCGAGACGAACCTCACAAGCCTGTTCAACGTGACCAAACAAGTCATCGACGACATGGTCGACCGCGGCTGGGGCCGCATCATCAACATCTCGTCGGTCAACGGCGAGAAGGGCCAGTTCGGCCAGACCAACTACTCGGCCGCGAAGGCCGGCATGCACGGCTTCACGATGGCGCTGGCGCAGGAAGTGGCCAACAAGGGCGTGACGGTCAACACCGTGAGCCCGGGCTACATCGCCACCGACATGGTCAAGGCCATTCGGCAAGACGTGCTCGACAAGATCATCGCCGGCATCCCGGTCAAGCGCCTGGGCACGCCGGACGACATCGCGTCGATGGTGGCCTGGGTGGCCTCCGATGAATCAGGTTTCGCCACCGGGGCCGACTTCTCGGTCAACGGCGGGTTGCACATGGGGTAGCTGGCGAAGCGAAGGGCGAGGGGCCCCGTACACGGGGATCGACCGGCGCAGCCGGCGGCGAGTGACGCGGGCTCGACGCCCGCGTCGCGAGAGCTGCGGTGGCCAGGCTCTAGAACAGCTTTCCGACGTTCAACAACGTCAGCACGCCCAGCAGAGCGAAGATCGCCGCCGCGATGGCGTGCACCAGCCGCATCGGCACCTTCTTCGACAGCTTGTCGCCGACGAACACCGCCGGCACATCAGCGATCATCATGCCGAGCGTGGTGCCGGCCACGACCGCCACCAGATCTTCATAGCGTGCCGCGAGCGCCACGGTCGCGATCTGCGTCTTGTCGCCCATCTCGGCCAGGAAGAACGCGACCAGCGTCGTGCCGAACGCGCCGAAGCGCGAAGGCTCTCCCGCTTCGTCGTCGATCTTGTCGGGCACCAGCATCCACGCGGCCATCGCGATGAACGACGTGCCGATGACCCAGCGCAGCACATCGGGCCCGAGTGCGCGCGCGACCCAGGCGCCGAGCAGGCCGGCGGTCGCATGGTTCAGCAGCGTCGCGAGCAGGATGCCGAGGATGATCGGTGCGGGCTTGCGGAATTTGATCGCCAGCAGCATCGCCAGCAACTGGGTCTTGTCGCCCATCTCGCCCAGGGCCACCACGCCGATGGATATCAGAAACGCTTCCAGAAAGTCTCCTGATCTCAGCCCGCTGCGATCGCTCGCGCCGCGGCCGATTCGAGCGCCTGCGCGCTGCCGTCCCAGGCCAGCGCGAGGTGCAGTGCCGACATGCCGATGAAATTGCGCTTCATCGACTGCTTGTAGTTCGGGTCGTAGTGCGTGACGAGCAGGTCCTGCACGACGTCGGCCGTGCGTCCGGCACGGGCCGCCTCCTGCCAGGCGTTGACAACGTCGTTGCCGCGCGTGGCACGCAAGGCGTCGAGCCGGCCGCAGAACGCCGCCGTGTCCTGCACGAAAAAGTCGTAGTCCTCGATCAACAGCCGCACACGTGCGTCGAGTGCCAGTTCGAGCTGGATGCACGGCGCCTGGCGCATGCGCTCGACCAGCACCAGTGGTACGCGCAGGTCACCGACCTTCTTGCTTTCGCTCTCGACGTAGACGGGGCGCGAGGCGTCGAACCAACGCAGCGTATCCCAGACCTGCGATTCGAATTTCTTCTGCCCGGGTTGCACGCTGCCCGGCACCAGCCCGAGCACCGAACCCCGGTGCTGGGCCAACGCCTCCAGGTCGAGCACCTGTGCACCCTGGGCGCGCAGCACCTGCAACAACCGGCTCTTGCCCGAGCCGGTGCTGCCGCAGATCACGCGGTACTGGAACGTCGCGGGCAACAGGTCGAGCGCTGCGATCACGGCGCGCCGGTAGGCCTGGTAACCGCCTTCGAGCACGTGCACCCGAAAGCCGATCTGGTCTAGCACCAGCGCGAGCGAGCCGCTGCGGGTGCCGCCGCGCCAGCAGTAGACGAGCGGCTTCCAGTCCTTCGGCAACGGCATCACCGCGCGCTCGATGTGCGCAGCGATGTTGCGTGCCACCAGTGCCGCGCCGCGTTTTTTGGCGACGAAGGGCGAGACCTGCGCGTATTCGGTGCCGATCACGATGCGCTCGGCGTCGTTGAGCACCGGCCAGTTCAAGGCACCCGGCACGTGGTCGAGAGCAAATTCGCTCTCGGAGCGCGCGTCGATCACGGCGCTGAACTGGTCGAGTTGTGTCAACGCCTCGGCGGCGGTGATTTTCAGCAGCATCGGGAAAGGCGCAACTCAGGCGACGGCATCGAGCAGCTCGGTCTCGATCTGCAACTGCATCTTGTTCTGTTGCAGCGCCGGGCCGTCGATCAGGAAGGTGTCTTCGACCCGCTCGCCGAGCGTCGTGATCTTCGCAAGTTGCAGGTTGATGCGGTGGTGCGCAAGCACCCTCGCGATCGAGAACAGCAGGCCCGAACGGTCGCTGGCCGACACCCCCAGCAGCCAATGCTGCGCGCGCTCATCGGGGCGCAGCGTGACGCGCGGCGTGATCGGAAACGACTTCACGCGGCGCGAAATGCGGCCGCGGCTCGGCTCCGGCAAGGGCCCGGCCGCCGTGAGCGCGAGCGCGAGCTGGGTTTCGACGTAGGAGATCAAGTCGCGGTAGTTGTGCTCGAACTGCGGGCTGTTGACCTGGAAGGTGTCGAGCGCATACCCACTGCGTGTGGTGTGCACCTTGGCGTCGAGAATGTTGAAGCCGGCGACGTCGAAATAACCGCAGATGCGTGCGAACAAGTCGGCCTGGTCGGGCGCGTACACCAGCACCTGCAGGCCTTCGCCGAGCGGCGACAGCCGTGCCCGCACCACCGGCACCGAGGTGTCGACGAAGGCGTGCAGGGAGCGTGTGTGCCAGGCGATGTCACCGGCGTCGTGGCGCGCGAAGTAGCTCAGTGCCAGCGTGTTCCACAAGGGCTGCTCGGTGCCTGCCGGCAGCAGCACCAGGTTGAGTGCATGGCGCGCTTCGAGCTTGCGTGCTTCGACCTCGGCGTCCATGTTGGGCCGGGCCCCGCCGAGCGCGCGCAGCGTCAGCCGGTACAGGTCTTCGAGCAGCTTGCCTTTCCACGCGTTCCAGACCTTCGGGCTGGTGCCGCGGATGTCGGCCACGGTCAGCAGGTACAGGGCGGTCAGGTAGCGCTCGCTGCCCACGCGCTTGGCAAAAGCCTCGATCACGTCGGGCTCGGACAGGTCTTCTTTCTGCGCGATGCGCGACATCACGAGGTGGCCTTCGACCAGGAATTCGATCAGCTTTGTGTCTTCGCGCTCAATGCCGTGGTCGCGGCAGAAACGCCGTGCTTCCTTGCCGCCGAGTTCGGAATGGTCACCGCCGCGGCCCTTGGCCACGTCGTGGAAGAGCGCGGCCACATACAAAACCCACGGCTTGTCGAAGGTCGAGGCCAGCTGCGAGCAGAACGCGTACTCGTGGGCGTGCTCGGGAATGAAGAATCGGCGTACGTTGCGCAGCACCATGATGATGTGCTGGTCGACCGTGTAGACGTGGAACAGGTCGTGCTGCATCTGCCCGACGATGCGCCGGAACACCCACAGGTAGCGCCCCAGCACGCTGGTCTGGTTCATCAGCCGGAACGCGTGGGTCTGGCCCTCGGGCTCCTGCAGGATCTTCATGAAGGTGGCGCGGTTCACCGGGTCGTGGCGAAACGCCGAGTCCATCAGGTCGCGCGCGTTGTAGAGCGCACGCAGCGTGCGCGCCGACAAGCCCTTGGGCCCGACCGTCTGCTGGTAGATCAGGAAGGTCTCGAGAATCGCATGCGGGTCGCGCTGGTAGAGGTCGTCGCTCGCCACTTCGAGCATGCCGCCGCGTTCGAGGAATTTGTCGTTGATGGGCCGCATCGGCGCGTCTTGCGAACCCTCGACGCGCTCTTCGATGTTGAGCATCAGGATCTGGTTCAACTGCGTCACCGCCTTGGCGGCCCAGTAGTAGCGCTTCATCAGCACTTCCGAGGCGCGCTGGCCGCGGGTCGACTGGTAGCCGAAGCTGTCGGCCACGGCCGTCTGCAGGTCGAACACCAGCCGGTCTTCGCGCCGCCCGGCGATCAGGTGCAGCCGCGCGCGGATCAGCTTGAGCAAGCCTTCGTTGCGGTTGAGCTGCTTCACTTCGAAGGGCGTGATCAGCCCCGTGGCTGCCAGCGCGTTCCAGTTCTTGCCCAGGCCCGCGGCGCGCGCGACCCAGATCACCACCTGCAGGTCACGCAGACCGCCCGGGCTCTCCTTGCAGTTCGGTTCGAGCGAGTAGGGCGTGTCCTCGAACTTGCGGTGGCGCTGCACCATCTCGAGCGTCTTGGCGCGCAAGAAGGCTTTCGCGTCCATCGCATGCGAGTTGGCGTGGCGGAAGCTGTTGAACACGCGCCGCGAGCCGCACAGGTAGCGCGATTCGAGCAGCGCGGTCTGCACCGTCACGTCGCTTTCGGCCAGCGCCACGCACTCGGCCACCGTGCGCACGCTGGAGCCTATTTCCAGGCCGATGTCCCAGCACGCGGTGATGAAGGCTTCGATCGAGGTTTTGAGCGCGTCGCTGCCTCCCGTGTGGGAAGGTGGCAGCAGCACCAGCACGTCGACGTCGGAATGCGGGAACAGTTCGCCGCGGCCGTAACCCCCCACAGCGAGCAAGGCCGCGCCCGACGGCATGGCGGCGTGTTCCCAGAGTGTCAGCAGGGTCTGGTCGACGTGTTTGCACAGCGCGCGGATCAGCCGCAATGCGGCTGGTGCGGTCGGGCGCGACGCGCGGAAGTGTTCGAGCAACTCGGCCTTGCCGTCGCGGAACCGGGCCCGCAACTCGCCCATGCTGGGAGGCGCCGGCTTCGGCGCAGACAAGACGGCGACCATCGAGTGGCCTCAGGCGTTCTGCGGTGTGCGCGTGTCGGCCTGCACGAAGGCGGGCGGCGGCGGGCTGCCGGCCGAAAGCGTCATCACCTCATAGCCGGTGTCGGTGACGAGCACCGTGTGTTCCCACTGGGCCGAGAGCGAACGGTCTTTGGTGACGATGGTCCAGCCGTCACCCATTTCGCGGATGTCGCGGCGGCCGGCGTTGATCATCGGCTCGATCGTGAACATCATGCCCGGCACCAACTCTTCGAGCGTGCCCGGTCGGCCATAGTGCAGCACCTGCGGCTCTTCGTGGAATTTCTGGCCGATGCCGTGGCCGCAGAACTCGCGCACCACCGAAAAGCCGTTGTTCTCGGCAAAGGTCTGGATCGTGTGGCCGATGTCGCCCAGGCGCGCGCCGGGCTTGACCTTGACGATGCCTTTCCACATGGCCTCGTACGTCATCTGGCACAGGCGCTTGGCCGCGATCGAGCCTTCGCCGACGATGAACATGCGGCTCGTGTCGCCATGCCAGCCGTCCTTGATGACGGTGACGTCGATGTTGACGATGTCGCCGTTCTTCAGCGGCCGGTCGTTCGGAATGCCGTGGCAGACCTGGTGGTTGATCGAGGTGCAGATCGACTTCGGGTAGGGCGTGTAGCCCGGCGGGGCGTAGTTCAGCGGCGCCGGAATGCCTTGTTGCACCTTCACGATGTGATCGTGCGCGATGCGGTCGAGCTCGTCGGTGGAGACACCGGGTTTCACGTGCGGCGTGAGCAGGTCCAGCACTTCGGAGGCCAGGCGCCCGGCGACGCGCATCCCTTCAACGTCTGCGGCAGTTTTGATCGTGATCGTCATAGCCGAGCATTATCTCATTGACCCCGTAAAATCGCGGGTTTCCACCCGGGGCGACCCCAAGGCTACCCCGGCCATGCCCCACCGCCCGAGCCCGCCGCGTGACTTCCACCCCCAAGCACCTGACTCACTTCGAGGGCGGCAATGCGCTGTCCGGTTTCCGCGCGCAGGCGCTGCTGCCGCGTTTGCAGGCGATCAGCCCGCGCATCACCGGTGTGGCGGCGCGCTTCGTGCATTGGGTGTGCAGTGACGCGCCATTGTCGCGCGGTGACACCGACAAACTCGACGCGCTGCTGCGCTACGGCGACCCGTATGCGGGTGCCGCCGACGGCACGCTGATCGTGGTGGCGCCGCGCCTGGGCACGGTGTCGCCGTGGGCCTCCAAGGCGAGCGACATCGCCCACAACTGTGGCCTGGCGGTGCGGCGTGTCGAGCGGGTCACCGAATACCGGCTCAGGCTGAAGAGCGGCTTGCTCGGTGGCAGCAAGGCCTTGTCGGCCGACGAACTGGCCGCGGCTGCCGCGCTGCTGCACGACCGCATGACCGAAAGTGTGTTGCCCGAGCGCGAACACGCCGCGCACCTCTTCGACGAACAGCCCGGCAAGCCGATGGAGCACGTCGACGTGCTGGGCCGGGGCCGCGATGCGCTGGCTCGGGCCAATACCGACTTCGGCCTGGCGCTCTCGCCCGACGAGATCGACTACCTCGTCGATGCGTTCACCGGCCTGAAACGCAACCCGACCGACGTCGAGCTGATGATGTTCGCGCAGGCCAACAGTGAACATTGCCGCCACAAGATCTTCAACGCGCAGTTCGTGATCGACGGCGTGGTGCAGGAACGCTCGATGTTCCAGATGATCCGCCACACCGAAACCGTGTCGCCGCAGCACACGGTGATCGCCTACAGCGACAACGCCTCGGTGATGGAAGGCGGCACGATCGAACGGTGGCTGCCGCAGGGTTACACCAACGCGCCGGTCTACGGGGCGCGCACCGAACCGGTTCACGTGCTGATGAAGGTGGAAACCCACAACCACCCGACGGCGATCTCGCCGTTCCCCGGCGCCTCGACCGGCGCCGGTGGCGAGATCCGCGACGAAGGCGCGACCGGGCGCGGTTCGAAGCCGAAGGCCGGCATCACCGGTTTCAGCGTCTCGAACCTGCACCTGCCAGGCACGAGCGAGCCCTGGGAACAAACGCCTTACGGCAAGCCCGAGCACATCGCCAGCCCGCTGCAGATCATGATCGAAGGCCCGCTCGGCGGTGCGGCTTTCAACAACGAGTTCGGCCGGCCCAACCTCGGGGGTTATTTCCGCGTCTATGAGCAGACCGTCGGCGAGCTGCGGCGCGGTTACCACAAGCCGATCATGATCGCCGGTGGCCTCGGCTCGATCGTCGCGTCGCAGACGAAGAAGGTCCAGTTCCCGCCCGGCACGCTGCTGATCCAGCTCGGCGGCCCCGGCATGCGCATCGGCATGGGTGGTGGTGCGGCGAGTTCGATGGCCTCGGGCGCGAACGCGGCCGAACTCGACTTCGACTCGGTGCAGCGGGGCAACCCCGAGATCGAGCGCCGCGCGCAGGAGGTCATCAACCACTGCTGGGCGCTGGGCGAGGGCAACCCGATCCTCGCGATCCATGACGTGGGCGCGGGTGGCATCTCGAACGCCTTCCCCGAGCTGGTCGACGGCGCCGGCATGGGTGCGCGCTTCGACTTGTCGAAAGTGCCGCTCGAAGAGAGCGGCCTGGCGCCAAAGGAAGTCTGGTGCAACGAGAGCCAGGAGCGTTACGTGATGGCGGTGTCGCCCGAGGCGCTGCCGATCTTCCGTGCGATGTGCGAGCGCGAGCGCTGCCCGTTTGCGGTGGTCGGTGTGACGACGGCCGAGAAGGAGCTCGTGCTCGAAGACGGCCACGGCGGTGAGCGGTCGATCTCGATGCCGATGGACGTGCTGCTCGGCAAGCCGCCGAAGATGCAGCGTGACGTGCAGCGTGTGTCACGGTCGCTCGCGGAACTCGACCTGAGCGACGTGCAGCTCGAAAAGGTCGCCTTCGACGTGCTGCGCCACCCGACCGTCGCGAGCAAACGGTTCCTGATCACGATCGGTGACCGAACGGTCGGTGGCCTGAACAGCCGCGACCAGATGGTCGGCCCGTGGCAGGTGCCGGTGGCCGATTGCGCCGTGACGCTCGCCGACTTCAGCGGCTTCCAGGGCGAAGCGATGAGCCTGGGCGAGCGCACACCGCTGGCCGCACTCGACGCGCCGGCGTCGGGCCGCATGGCCGTCGGCGAAGCCATCACCAACCTGCTGTCAGCGCCTTTCGAGCTGTCGCGCGTGAAACTCAGCTGCAACTGGATGGCGGCGTGCGGCGAGCCGGGCGAAGACGCGGCCTTGTACGACACCGTCACCGCGGTTGGCATGGAACTGTGCCCGGCGCTGGGCATCAGCGTGCCGGTGGGCAAGGATTCCTTGTCGATGCGCACGCGCTGGTCGGCCGACGGCGCAGCCAAGCAGGTCACCTCGCCGGTGAGCCTGATCGTCACCGCCTTCGCCACGCTCGCGGACGTGCGGGCCACGCTGACGCCGCAGTTGCAGCCGGGTGACACGACGCTGATCCTGATCGACCTCGGTAACGGCAAGAACCGCATGGCCGGCTCGATGCTCGCGCAGGTGCTGAACCAGTTCGGCAGGACCGTGCCCGACCTCGACGAGCCAGCGCAGCTCAAGGCGCTGGTGAACGCGATCAACCGCTTGCGCGAGCAGGGCAAGCTGCTCGCGTACCACGACCGCAGCGACGGCGGCCTCTGGGCCACGGCCTGCGAAATGGCCTTCGCCGGGCACTTGGGGCTGAGCCTGAACGTCGACATGCTCGTCACCGAAGGCGACGGCATCAGCGACAGCCGCGCCGAGTACGGCGACTCGAAGAACTGGGCCACGCAGGTGAGCGCGCGCCGCCAGGAGCTGACGCTGCGGGCGCTGTTCAGCGAAGAACTCGGGGCAATGATCCAGGTGCCGACGGCGGTGCGCAACGAGGTGATGCAGACCTTGCGCGAGTTCGGTCTGAGCAAACACAGCCACTTCATCGGCAAGCCCAACGAGCGAGGCGCAGTCGAGGTCTGGCGCGATGCGAAGTGTGTGTTCAGCGCCCCGTTGCGTGATCTGCACCAGGCCTGGGACGACGTGAGCTGGCGCATCGCGAAGCTGCGCGACAACCCGGCCTGCGCCGATGCCGAGCACGAGGCGGTGGGCCGCGTCGACGACCCGGGCCTGCACGTGCAGCTGAGTTACGACGCGTCGGTCGATGTGGCTGCACCGTTCATTCACGCCGCGCGGCCGAAGCTGGCGATCCTGCGTGAGCAGGGCGTCAACAGCCACCTCGAGATGAGCTTCGCGATGGCCAAGGCCGGCTTCGACACCTTCGACGTGCACATGAGCGATCTGCAATCGGGCCGCGCGCGGCTCGACCAGTTCAAGGGCTTCATCGCCTGCGGCGGCTTCAGCTACGGCGACACGCTCGGCGCCGGTGAAGGCTGGGCGCGCTCAGTGATGTTCAACCCGGTGCTGGCCGAACAGTTCGCGGCCTTCTTCGGCCGCAGCGACACCTTCGCGCTCGGCGTGTGCAACGGCTGCCAGATGATGGCCGCGCTCTCGCCGATCATTCCGGGCGCGCAGGCCTGGCCGAAGTTCACACGCAACAAGAGCGAGCAGTTCGAGGCAAGGCTGAGCCTGGTCGAAGTGCTCGACAGTCCGTCGATCTTCTTCAGCGGCATGGCCGGCAGCCGCCTGCCGGTGGCCGTGGCGCACGGTGAAGGTTTTGCCGACTTCTCGCAGCGTGGCGATGCAAAAGCCGTGAAGCGCGCGATGCGCTTCGTCGACAACACCGGCGCGGCCACCGAAGCCTACCCGTTCAACCCGAACGGCAGCCCCGACGGCCTGACGGCGGTGACCACGCCCGATGGCCGCTTCACAGTGTTGATGCCGCACGCCGAGCGTGTGTTCCGCAACGTGCAGATGAGCTGGACCTCGGGCGAGCGCAGCGCGGCCAGCCCGTGGATGCGCATGTTCGGCAACGCACGGCGCTGGATCGCTTGACGCAGGAGAACCGCATGGCCACGAACGACCCATCGACAAGCGCCTGGCCCTGGACGCCGGCCGACCCCGCCGAGTGGCTGCGCAGCTGGTCGGAAGCGATGCGCTTGGTGCCGCAGTCGCTCCCTCAGTCGTTGACGCAGGCGATCAACCCGGGCTGGAATTTCGGGCCCACCTTCACGCTCAACAGCGGCAATTCGAGTGCACCGCAGACAGAGGTGGAAGTTCTGCAACGCCACAGTTATGGGCGCCAGCTCGGCCGCATCTCGGAAGCGCTGGAATTGCTGATCGAAGAGCGTGCCCGCGCAGCACCGAAAGACAAACGCGTCGACGACTTCCTGAAGATGAAAGCCCAGATCGACGCGGTCAAGCTCGACGCTGCCGCGGCGCGTGTCGATGGCCTGCGCGCCGATCTGGCGGCCTTGAAGACCAGCCGCCCGGCCGAATACAAGAAGCTGAAAGACGCGCTGCGCAAGGCGCTCGACGCCTGACTACGCGGTCTCCGTCGCCTGCGCCATGCCGCGCAACACGGCGGCCGTTTCTGCGTCGGCCGGAAAGAAGGTTTCCAGCGCCAGCTCCGACAGCGTGACTTCCATCGGCGTGCCGAACACCGTCATCGTGCTGATCAACGAGAGCCGGCCCATCGGTGTGTCGAGCACCAGCGGTACGACGATCGCGTTGGCGGCGATCGTCGCGTGCGTTTCGGTATTCGTCGGCATTGGGTAGGCGGCCAGCTCGGCCAGCAGCGCGGCCAAGGTGGTATCGGCGCTGATCGTCACCTGGTGTTGCACCCGCTCCAGCAGATGTTCGCGCCACTGCGCGAGGTTGACGATGAACGGCGCCAGGCCTTGCGGGTGCAGGCTCACGCGCAGCACGTTGACTGGCGGCTTGAGCAACTCCGGCGCGATGCCGAGCGAAAAAAGCGGCACCGCCGCCGCGTTGTGCGACACCATGTTCCAGTGCCGGTCGACCGCCAGAGCCGGATAGGGCTCGTGCGCTTTCAGGATCTGCTCGACCGCTTCGCGCGCCGCGCGCAGGGCCGGGTCGTCGAGGCTGCGCTCGGCGTACATCGGTGCGAAGCCGGCAGCGGTGAGCAGGCCGTTGCGCTCGCGCAGCGGCACCTCGAGCCGGTTGGCCAGGCGCAGCACCATCTCGCGGCTCGGCATCGCCCGGCCGGTCTCGACGAAACTCAGGTGGCGTGTGGAGACTTCGGCGTCGACCGCCAGATCGAGCTGGCTCAGGCGCCGGCGCTGGCGCCAACCGCGCAGCTGGGTGCCGAAGGTGAGAGAAGCGGATGGGTTCATGCGCCGCACGATAGCGCAGGCGTTCAGCGCATTCCATGACCTGACGGGTAATGGCTTCCGCGCTCGTTCGCGCAGAGCATTCCCCTACGCCGCAACGTCGCGGTGCCTCGATACCCAAGGAGCCCGTCATGTCGAACCTGATTCAACCCTCTGCCTTTCTGCGTCGCGCGCTCGTGGCCGATGCGCTCGTCAGCGCCGCTGTGGGCGCCGTGATGGCGCTCGGCGCCGCGCCACTGCAAGGCTTACTCGGCATTCCATCGACGCTGCTGATGCTGGCCGGGCTGGCGTTGTTTCCGTACGCGGCCTACCTGCTGTGGCTGGCGACGCGCCAGGCTGTGCCGCGCGCCGCCGTGTGGGTGCCGATCGTGCTGAACGTCTTGTGGGCGGCCGAATGCCTGGTGTTTGGCTTCACCGCGACCCCGCATCCGACGCTGCTCGGCGAGGCCTTCATCGCGTCGCAGGTGATCGCGGTCTTGGTGTTCGCCGAGCTCGAATACGTCGGCCTGCGACGGGCTTGCGCTATCGTCGCTGCGTGACCGAACCAACCCCTGTTGCCGCAGCCGAACGCCAGCGCTTCGACCGCCTCGACGCGCTGCGCGCCGTGGCCATCGTGTGGATGGCCGTCTTCCACTTCTGCTTCGACCTGAATCACTTCAAGTTCATCACCCAGAGTTTCCAGACCGACCCGTTCTGGACCGGTCAGCGCACCTGCATCGTCAGCCTGTTCCTGTTCTGTGCCGGCTTCGGCCAGGCGATCGCGATGGAACAGGGCCAGGGCTGGCCGCGCTTCTGGCGGCGTTGGGCCCAGGTGGCAGGCTGTGCACTGCTCGTGAGCTTCGGCTCGTGGTGGATGTTCGGCAACCGCTTCATCAGCTTCGGCGTGTTGCACAGCATTGCGCTGATGCTGATCGTGCTGCGCCTGAGCGCGGGCGCGGGGCGCTGGTTGTGGCCGCTCGGCTTGATCGCGCTGGCGCTGCCGCGTCTCGTGCAACACCCGTGGTTCGACACACGCTGGACCAACTGGATCGGCCTGGTCACGCACAAGCCTGCCACCGAAGACTTCGTGCCGGTGCTGCCCTGGCTCGGCGTGGTGTGGTGGGGTTTTGCGGCCGGGCAATGGGTGCTCGTGCATCGGCGTCAGTGGGTGACCGGCGCGTTGCCTGTGGGGCTGCGGCCGCTCGCCTTGCTCGGCCGCTGGAGCCTGAGCTTTTACATGCTGCATCAGCCGGTATTCATCGGTGCGTTGATGCTTGTGGTGGCGCTGCGCTGAGAACAGAATCAACGCCGCTGCAGCAAACGGGGCGGCCACTGATGCCCGGTGAAAACCAGGTGTCAATCGGCTGTCACACGCGAGCGCTAGCGTCCAGGATTCCTTCAGTCGAAGGAAGTGGCCCACCACCGGAGACAAGACCATGACACCACGCGCAGCGATGCGATCGCTTTTGCAATCCAGCTTGTTGGGCGCCTGCCTGACGCTGGCCCTGGCGCCTGCCGCCCATGCCCACGAGAACGAGCGCGGTAGCCGGGCCGAGTTCAAGACGCCGCTTGTGATCGGCCACCGTGGCGGCGGCAGCGGCTACCTGCCCGAGCACACGCTCGAAGCCTATGCGCTCGGCATCGAGCTCGGCGCCGACTTCGTCGAGCCCGATCTCGTGGCCACGAAAGACGGGCAGCTGATCGCCCGCCACGAACCGAATCTGATCGCCACGACCAACGTCTCGACGCTGCCGCAGTTCGCCGCCCGCAAGCGCACCGTGATGCTCGACGGTGCGTTGACCGAAGGCTTCTTCGCACAGGACTTCACGCTCGCCGAAATCAAGACGCTGGGCGCGGTGCAGCCGATGGCCGACCGCGACCAGTCGTTCAACGGCCAGTTCAAGATCCCGACCTTCGCGGAAGTCATCGAGTTCGTGAAGGACAAGTCGCGCGAGAAGGGCCGCACCATCGGCATCTACCCCGAAACCAAGCACCCGACCTACCACCAGTCGATCGGCCTGCCGCTCGAAGACCGCATGCTGGCCGTGCTCTCGCGCGCCGGATGGAACCACCGCCACGCGCCGGTGTTCATCCAGTCGTTCGAGACCGCGAACCTGCGTTACCTGCGCACCAAGACCCAACTGCCGCTGATCCAGCTCGTTGATGCCGACGACGTGAACCCCGATGGCTCACTCGCCTTCAACAAGCCCTACGACAAGCCGTACGACTGGGTCGTGTCGGGCCGCGCCGGCCTGTTCAGCGACCTGCTCACACCCGCCGGCCTGGCCGAGGTGAAGACCTACGCCGACGGCATCGGCCCGTGGAAGTTCTACCTGATCAGCTCGGCCTGCAAGCTCGTCAACGGGGCCTGCTCCGACGTGAACGGCGACGGCAAGGTCGACAACGCCGACCGCACGCTGCTGCCGCCGACCCCCGTGCTCGCCAACGCCCACAAGGCCGGGCTGCTGGTGCACCCCTACACCTTCCGCAACGAGCCGAAGCAACTGGCCTCGAACTACGCCGGCAACCCGGTCAACGAGTTCCTGGCCTTCTACGAGCTGGGCGTCGACGGCCTGTTCACCGACTTTGCCGACACAGCCGTGGCCGCACGGGTGATGTATCTGCTGAAGAAGGACCCGAACTACGCGCGTTGCCTGGTCGACGACCGCTGCGGCCACCGCCGCTGAAGTCAGGCCGCCACGTTCGTGCGCAAGCGCAGCGCGGCGGTATCGATCTGCGCCTTCAGCTCCGCGTAGCTGCGCGTCACCGGGAACTGCGGGAACTGTTTGGTGATGGCTTCCGGTGGGTGAATGAAGAAGCCGGCGTGCGCGGCGCTCAGCATGCCGGTGTCGTTGTACGAATCACCCGCGGCGATCACCTGGAAGTTCAATGAACGCAGCGCGTTGACTGCATGGCGCTTCTGGTCGGGCTGGCGCAGCACGTGGCGCCGCACGAAGCCGGCGTCGTCGATTTCGAGCTTGTGGCACAGCAGCGTGGGCCAGGCCAGCTGCTGCATCAGCGGCTGCGCGAATTCGTAGAACGTGTCCGAGAGAATCAGCACCTGGTAGCGGCTGCGCAAGTCGTCGAGGAAAGCGCGTGCGCCTTCCATCGGGCCCATGCCGGCAATCACGTTCTGGATGTCGGCGAGCTTCAGCTTGTGCTGCGCGAGGAGGTTGATGCGAAAGTTCATCAGCTTGTCGTAGTCGGGCTCGTCGCGCGTGGTGCGGGCGAGTTCGGGAATGCCGCTGCGTTTGGAGAATTCGATCCAGATCTCGGGCACGAGCACGCCTTCGAGGTCGAGGCAGATCATTTGCATGGCGGCGGTCTCCGGAAAACGCGTGGTTGAGGGCGGCGCGCATCGTACCCGACGGCGCGTTGCGCCACCCGGGTGTCAGGGGCCCGGCTTGTGCGGCAGCGTGCGCACGCGCTCGGGCCGCACGCCGATGCCGACCAGGCGCGCCGGCAGGCGGCGCAGCATCGGCAGACGCTGCAGCAGGCGCAGCGGCAGTGGCAACTTTGCAGGTGCCGCTGCGCCCGACAACACCGGCGCCAGCAGTTCGTTCTGGATCGCGATCTGCGCTTGCTGCGTTACGCGCGCCGGCCATTCACGGCGCTTCTGCACCGCGGCAAGCTCGCGCGTGGTCAAGCGCCGCTCGCGCAGCGCATCGGCCAGCAGGTTCGATGCCGCCACCGCGTCCTGGATTGCCAGGTTGATGCCGACTCCACCTACCGGCGACATCGCATGCGCAGCGTCGCCGATGCACAGCAAGCCGTCGCGGTACCAGCGTGGCATGCGGCTGATCTGCACGCTGAGCAGCTTCACGTCGTCCCAGCTGGCGAGCACCGACAGGGCGGCCGCGAGAAACGGAGCGACCGCGCCAACGCGGGCACGAAACGCCGCTATGCCTTCGGCTTGCAAGGCTGGCAGCAGGCCCTTCGGAATGACGTAGGCACATTGCCAGTACTCGTCGCGGTTCAACGTGACCAGCATCGCGCCGGGCCGGATGGTGCCACCGGTCTGCGAGCGGTCGTGCAAGCGGTCGCGTGGCAGGCGAAACCAGAGCACGTCGATGGGCGCGCCGAGGTCGTCGCTGGCCAGGCCGGCACTCGCGCGCAGCGTGGTGTGGCGGCCATCGGCCGCCACCACCAGATCGGCGCGCAGCGCGAAGCCGCCCTCGGTAGTCTGCACGTTCACGCCGACCACGGCGCCGCCTTCTTCGATGACGCCCACGGCCTTCGCGCCCATGCGCAAAGAAAAGTTCGGCAGCAGGCGGGCCTGGTCGGCGATGAAGTCGAGAAAGTCCCACTGCGGGATCAACACCATGAACGGCCGCGGTGCCGCGATGTGTGCGAAGTCGGCCAAGGTGACGCTCTGGCCGTAGACATCGCCGACCAGTTCGCGCACCTCCTGGTGCGGCAACTCGAGAAAGGCCTCGAGCAGGCCGAGGTCGTCGAGCACGGTCAGCGTGGACGGGTGGATGGTGTCGCCGCGAAAGTCGCGCAGGAAGTCGGCGTGTTTTTCGAGCACCACCACCTCGACGCCGGCGCGCGCCAGCAGGTAACCGAGCACCAGCCCGGCGGGGCCACCACCGGCGATGCAACACTGGGTGCGCAGCGGACTCTCCATGGGCGCATGGTACTTGGCCGTAACATCGGGTCGATGAGCAAACAGATCCTGTTCGGGTTTCACGCGGTGACGGTGCGGCTGAAGTCGGCGCCGAAGTCGGTGATCGAGATCCATGTCGAAACCACCCGCCGCGACCAGCGGATGCGCCAGTTCGTCGAGCGTGCACGCGATGCCGGCGCGAAACTGATCGACAGCGATGACCAGCGCCTGCAGAAACTCTGCGGTTCGCACCGCCACCAGGGCGTGGTGGCGCGCGTCGAGGCCATGGCGATCAGCCATTCGCTCGACGACACGCTCGACGCGGTGCACGGCCCGGCGCTGCTGCTGGTGCTCGATGGCATCACCGACCCGCACAACCTGGGCGCCTGCCTGCGCGTGGCCGATGGTGCCGGCGCGCATGCGGTGATCGCACCGAAGGACCATGCGGTCGGCATCAACGCCACCGTCTCGAAAGTGGCCAGCGGTGCGGCCGACACGGTGCCGTACTTCATGGTGACGAACCTGGCGCGCACGCTGAACGAGCTGAAGGAGCGCGACATCCGCATCATCGGCACGTCTGATGATGCGCAGCGCTCGCTGTACGACCTCGACCTGACCGGGCCGGTCGCGCTCGTGCTCGGCGCCGAAGGCACGGGCATGCGCCAGTTGACCGGCAAGACCTGCGACGAACTCGTGCGCCTGCCGATGGCCGGCGCGGTCGAGAGCCTGAACGTCTCGGTTGCCAGCGGCGTGTGTTTGTATGAAGCGGTGCGGCAGCGAATCAAGTCTGCCGCCTGAACAACCGGAGTTCGCCATGCCCGTGATCGATGTCAAACACCCGCTCGTCAAGCACAAGGTCGGGCTGCTGCGTGAAAACGATATTTCGACCAAGAAGTTCCGCGAGCTGACGAACGAGCTCGCACGCTTGCTGGCGTACGAAGCCACGGCCGATTTCCCGCTCGAGAAGACCACCGTGCAGTGCTGGAGCGGGCCGGCGGACGTGGAGCAGATCAGCGGCAAGAAGGTGACCGTGGTGCCGATCCTGCGCGCCGGCCTGGGCATGCTCGACGGCGTGCTCGACATGATCCCGAGCGCCAAGGTCAGCGTTGTGGGTTTGAGCCGCAACCACGAGACGCTGCAGCCGGAAAACTACTTCGAAAAGTTCGTCGGCAAGCTCGACGAACGCACCGCGATCATCATCGACCCGATGCTCGCGACAGCCGGCTCGATGATCGCCACCGTGAGTCTGCTCAAAGCGCGCGGCTGCAAGGACATTCGCGCGCTGGTGCTCGTGGCCGCACCCGAAGGCGTGAAGGCGCTTCACGCATCGCACCCCGACGTGCGCTGCTGGACCGCGGCCATCGATAGCCACTTGAACGACGTGGGTTACATCATTCCCGGGCTGGGGGATGCCGGAGACAAGATCTTCGGCACGAAGTGACCGTGTGCTGCGGGGCAGCGGGGCGCGACGCATCTTTTCACAAAAATTGACCCGATCTGTCTTGCCTCGGACACGGCGCGCTTCTAGGCTTGGCGCATGAAAGATTTCCTGATCCCTTCGCGCTTTCGCAGCGCCGCGTCGGCCCGGCCGACACTCGATGTGCAACGCCCGTTTCGCTTGTGGATGACCGGCAGCCTCGCGGTCGTGATGGCCGCGCTGATCCCCTTGCGTGATGTGTCCGACACCGAGCGCAGCAACCTGATGCGCGTGCTGCGCCACAGCCGCTTCGGTGTGAACGAAACGGTGCTGCGCATCGAGGACTCGGCGCGCCGGCATGGCCTGTCGGTGCTGGCGCGCATGGAGGGCTCGCGCCCGATGATCGTGCTCGCTTCGTCGGTGGGTGGCACCTTGGTCGTGATGAACGGTGCGACCTCGGCGCTCGACGTTCCACTGAGCGTGATGGTGCGCGCCGGCGAGGCAGGGGGCGCCGACGTGCTTGTCGCCTCCGGTGCGGCGGTGGGCGCCGACCGCTGGAGCGAGCTGCCGCCGGCAGTGGCCGACGATCTGGCGGCGCTGCCCATGCTCGTGGATCGCGCCCTGGGCTAGACCCAGCCGAGCAAACCCGCCAGCGCACCGAGCGCCACCAGCCACATCGGGCTGAGCTTGGTGCGCAGCATCACGAAGACCGTGATGGCAATCAGACCCAGCGCTCCCCAGCGGTGGCCGGCATCGCGCAGGTAAGGCTCGGCGAGCACCCAGCCGGTGGCGAGCAGCAGGCCGAGCGTAAGGGGGGTGAGGCCGGTGGTGAAGGCCCGCACGCCGCGCGTTTCACGGCGTTGTGCACCCCAGCGCGTGGCCCACAGCGACAGCACGGTCGACGGCAGCAGAATGCCCGCCATCGTCGCAAACGCACCCAAGGGCCCGGCCACGTTCCAGCCGAGCACGGCGACGAACAGCACGTTCGGCCCGGGTGCGGCCTGCGCGATCGCGATCGACGAGGTGAACTGGGCGTCGCTGATCCAGTGGTGCTCGGCGACGATGTAGCGGTGCATGTCGGGCACGGTCGTGATCGCGCCGCCGACGGCCAGCAGGCTGAGCACGAGGAAGTGCGTGAACAGGCCGAACAGGTCGGCGGCGCTCAAGCCCGTGTTCATTCGCGCAACCTGATCCAGGCCACCGCCATCGCCACCGAACCGAGGCCGACGATGACCCACACCAGCGGCCAGCGCAGCCAGGCCGTGGCGGCGAAGGTGAGGGCAGCAAAAGCCAGGCTGATCGGCAGGCCCATCGCATTGCGCCGCAAGGTGCCGAGCAGTTTCAACGCCGTCGAGATCACGAGCCCCGCGGCCACCGCACCCATGCCACGCAGCGCGCCGCTGACCATCGGAAGCTGCGCAAATTGCGCGTACAGCGCGGTCAAGGCGAGCACGATCGCGAGCGGGGCGAGCAACATGCCGGCGAGCGCCGCGATCGCACCACGAATGCCGAAGAAGCGGTCGCCGAACATCAGCGCCAGGTTCACGATGTTGGGGCCGGGCAGCACCTGGCTGATCGCGAGCATCTCGACGAACTGCTCCTTGTCGAGCCAGCGCAGCCGCTCGACGAGTTCACGCTGCGCCACCGGCAGCACGCCGCCGAAGCCTTGCAGCGCCAGCCGGTTGAAGGCGAAGAACAGCTCGCGCACCGAGGCCGGTGTGTTGAGCGCTGTCGCACCGGTGGTGTTGCTCATGCGAGGTTCTTCACTGCGGGCCGCCCGGCCCACAGGCTGAGGGCGATGGCGGCGGCCATCCACGCGAGCCCGACCCAGTGCAAAGGCGCAAAGCCGAAGTGCGCGATCAGCCAGCCGCCACTCGCCGCGCCCATCGCCTGCCCGAGGTAGATCGCCGAGGTGTTGAGTGCCATCAATGCCGGTGCCAGCGCCGGCGCCGTGATGCCCAGCCGCGCCTGCTGCGCGGAGTTCGACGAAAAGCACCCGAGCGCCCAGGGGATCAACACCACCGCGATGCTGGCGACACTCGTGCCCAGCGGCCACAGCAACAGCGACAAGGCCATCAGGCCGATCGCCACTCCGACGGCCAGGTTCGTCCCGACACGATCGATCACGCGCGTGAGCACCACGTTGCCGACCAGGCCGAACGCGCCGAACCAGATCAGCAAGAACGTGATCTGCTCGGTGCTCGAACCCAGCGTCTGTTTGTAGTACGGCGTGAAGTACGAAAACAGCGTGAACTGCCCGGCACCCGAGAGCGCGGTGACGAGCACGATCGCCATCAGCAGCGGGCTCGTGAACACGTCTTTCCAGGCGCGCAGCGAGAGTGCCGCCGGGCGAATGCCGTCGGGCAGCACCGCGAAGACCCAGGCCGCGGCGATCAGCGCCAGCGCGGCGATGGCGAAGAACGCCACGCGCCAGCCGAAGGTTTCGCCGAGCCAGGCCGACATCGGCATGCCCAGCACCGAGGCCACCGACCAGCCGAGGAAGATGAAGGTGATCGCGCGGCCCCGCTCGCTCGGGGACGCGATGAACCCGATCGCCGCCGCGGCCTGGGGCGTGAACACGGCCGCAGCGAGCATCGTCAGCGCACGCACCGGCCAGAGCGTGGCGTAGTCGGGCATGCACGCACTCAAGGCATGGCCGGCGCCGAACCAGAGCAGCGCGAGCGCGAGCAGCCGGCGACGATCGAACCCGGCTACCCAGCCGGCCATCAGCGGCGCGCCCAGAGCCATCGTGGCCGCGGCGATGGCGATCAGTTGGCCAGCAAGCGACACCGACACCTGCAACGAGCGGGCCATGTCGTTGAGCGTGCCCGGCACCACCATCACCCCGCAGCCGATCACGAAGTTGCCGAACATCAAAGACCACCGCGCCCCGGGCGCAAGCGTGGCTGCAGGCGCCGCCACGCTCATCAGCGGAGCACGCGCAGCGCTTCGGGGTTGACGATGTTCGTCGGGTTGCCGCCGATGAAGTTCACGACGTTCTCGAACGCTGCGCTGAAGTACATCTCGTAGCTGTCTTGTTCGACGTAGCCGATGTGCGGTGTGCAGACCGCGTTTTCGAGCCGCAGCAGCGGGTGGCCTTGCAGGATCGGTTCGCTCTCGAACACGTCGACCGCCGCCATGCCCGGGCGTCCGCGGTTCAGCGCCGAGACCAGCGCGCCTTCTTCGATCAGCTCGGCGCGCGAGGTGTTGACGAGCAGCGCCGTCGGCTTCATGCGCGAGAGCGCGTCGAACTTCACGACGCCGCGGGTGCTGTCGTGCAAACGCAGGTGCAGCGAAACCACGTCGCAGGTTTCGAAGAACGCTTCGCAGCTGGTGGCGGGCACGTGGCCGTCATGTTCGGCACGAGAGCGGGCCGACTCGCTGCCCCAGACGGTGACGTGCATGCCGAAGGCGCGGCCATAGCCGGCCACGAGCTGGCCGATCTTGCCGTAGCCCCAGATGCCCAGCGTGCGGCCCCGCAGCACCGTGCCGAGGCCGAAGTTCGGCGGCATCGAGCCCGACTTCAGGCCCGACTGCTGCCATGCGCCGTGTTTGAGGTTGCCGATGTATTGCGGCAGCCGGCGCATCGCGGCCATGATCAGCGCCCAGGTCAGCTCGGCGGGCGCCACCGGCGAGCCCACGCCTTCGGCCACGGCGATGCCCATGCGGGTACAGGTGTCGACGTCGATGTGCGAGCCGACCTTGCCGGTCTGCGAGATCAGCTTGAGCTTGGGCAGCTTTTCGAGCAAGGCGCGCGGGAACTGGGTGCGCTCGCGAATCAACACCAGCACTTCCACGTCACGCAGCCGCACCGAGAGCTGGCCGATGCCCTTGACGGTGTTGGTGAAAACCTTCGCGTTGAGCTGTTCGAGCAGGCTGGCGCACTTGAGTTTGCGCACCGCGTCCTGGTAGTCGTCGAGGATGATGATGTTCACGAAGGTCGCAGCAGTTTCCGGGGTTGGCAGCGATTGTGCACGTCTGCGCGAAGGCCTGTAGCATGCCCGCTTCCCATCCCCTGAGACGAGACAAACATGTCCATCACCATGTATTCGGCCAGCGTGCCGGTGTTCGTTCGAATGCTCACCAACCTGGGCCGTTGGCTCGACAAGGCCGAGGCCCATGCGGCCGCGAAGAAGTTCGAGCCCAGCGTGTACCTGAGCGCGCGCCTCGCCCCCGACATGCTGCCGTTCACGCGCCAGATCCAGATCGCCTGCGACGGCGCCAAGTTCGCGGTCGCGCGGCTGGCGGGTGTGGACTCGCCGAAGTTCGAAGACAACGAAACCAGTTTCGCCGAGCTGCGCGAGCGCGTGCTCAAGGTCATGGACTTCCTGCAGTCGGTGCCCGCCGCGCAGATCGACGGCACCGAAGAGAAAGACATCGTCATCCCGCGCCGCGACGGTTCGATGACGATGAAGGGCGAGGCCTACCTCAAGCACTACGTGCTGCCGAACTTCTACTTCCACATGACCACCGCCTACGCGCTGCTGCGCCACAACGGCGTCGATCTCGGCAAGATGGACTTCCTGGGCGCGCCCAAGCAGTGAACCTCGCGATCCACGACCTGCCGCTGTTCCTGACGGCGGCGCTGCTCGTCAATGTGACGCCCGGCCCCGACATGCTGTTCGTGGCCGGCAGCAGTGCCGTGCACGGGCGGCGTGCCGGTGTCTTGGCCGCACTGGGCGTCGGGGCCGGGTGCCTGCTGCACGTGGCGCTCGCGGCGATCGGTTTGTCGGCGCTGCTGGCGGCGTCTGTCACGGCGTTCACGCTCGTCAAATGGGTCGGCGCGGCTTATCTCGTCTGGGTTGGCCTCTCGATGCTGAGGGCGCGTCGGCGTGGCGATGAACCGGCGGTCAGCGAGCCCGCGGGGGTGACGCCGATGCAGGGTTCTTCCCGCGTGTTCTGGCAGGGTGCGTGGACGAATGCGCTGAACCCGAAGGTGGCGCTGTTCTTCCTGGCCTTCCTGCCGCAGTTCATCGTGCCGGGTGCGCCCCAGCAGGCGCTGTCGTTCCTGGCGCTCGGCCTGGTGTTCACGGTCGGCGGGGTGGCGGTGAACGTCGGAGTGGCGCTGTTGATGCACCGGGTGCGCCAGGGCCTGGCAGGCCGCAGTGGGAGTGCGCGCGTCGGCGCCTGGCTGCAGCGCGCCGCCGGTGCCTTGTTCGTCGGCCTCGGGCTGAAGCTCGCGTTCAGCTCGCGCTGATCAAACAGGCTGGCTCAGCGGCTGCTGAGCGCACCGAAGCCCGAGCGCGGCGAGCGTGTCGGGAAATGCCGGTTGAGCTGCGATAGCCGGTGGTCAGCTTCGGCCTGGTTGTGGTGGCACGACACGAGGTTGAACACGTCGAGCCGCAGGTGCCAGAGGTCGTGCATCGAGATGGCGGCGTAGATCTGGGCGATGGCGTCGTCGGCTGCGTGGCCCGGAATGTCGTCGAGTGCGTCGATGAATTCGCTGCGCACACCGGCCAGGCGCGCGTCGCCGCGCGCCGAAAGAGCGGCGGCCCGTGATTCAGCCGGGAAACGCGTGTCGGGTATGCCGGTCAGCCACTCGCGCCATTGCCCGGCCAGCAACAGGTGGCGTGGTTTCGGCGGGCAGACTCGGCTGTGCACCCAAACCGTGGGCGCGGAGGGGGCGTTCAGAAAGCGCTTCAGGGCCAGGGAGAACATCGTCGATCCTCGTGCCCGCCAACTCAGCGGGCATGGACCTCATTGTTCCCGGACCGGCTTAGGATGAAAGCCGGAAATAAGGCACGGACCAGCGCCAGTTCGGCTCAAACCTGCCCGAACAGCGCCTTGCGCTGCGCGGTGTAGTGCCACCAGGGCGCGGCGGGGGCGCCGCCCATGAAGTCGGTGGCGGCCATGAAGGTGTCGAGCACGCACGGGTCGTGGCGCTGGCCGGTGGCGGCGCACAGCTTCTGGTAGAGCACGAAGGCGTCTTTGCCCCGCAACTCTTTCGGGTGCTGGATGCCGATCAGCCGCAGGTCGGCCGCGAGCGAGGGCCCGATGTTGGGCAACTGCTCCAGCAGCGTGCACTCGGCGGCGCTCGCGGCCTTCGGGGCTTTGATCGTGGCACCCATGGCGTTCACATCATCATGTTGTTGCGGATCAGGCCCACGGCCAGGCCCTCGAGTTCGAAGTCGACATCGCCTTCGACGACGATGGTCTTGAAGTCGGGGTTCTCAGGGATCAGTTCGACCGTGCCGCGGGTACGCCGGAAGCGCTTCACGGTGACTTCATCACCGAGGCGGGCCACGACGATCTGGCCGTTCTTGGCGTCTTTCGCTTTTTGCACGGCGAGCAGGTCGCCATCCATGATGCCGGCATCGCGCATGCTCATGCCACGCACCTTCAGCAGGTAGTCGGGGCGGCGCGGGAACATGCTGGCTTCCACCAGGTAGGTCTGGTCGATGTGTTCTTGAGCGAGGATCGGGCTGCCCGCCGCGACGCGCCCGACCAGCGGGAGCGTGAGTTGCGCCAGGCTGGGCAGCGGCAGGCTGAACTGCTTGCCGCGCGATTCGTTGAGTGCGCGCAAGGTTTCCGAACGCAGGCGGATGCCCCGCGAGGTGCCCCCGATCAGCTCGATCACGCCCTTGCGCGCCAGCGCCTGCAGGTGCTCTTCCGCGGCGTTGGCCGACTTGAAACCGAGCTCGGCGGCGATCTCGGCGCGCGTGGGCGGCGCGCCGGTGCGTTCGATGGCGCTTTGCACCAGATCGAGAATCTGTTGCTGGCGGTCGGTGAGTTTGGGCTTTTCGTACACGGATTTCCTTCATGATGACCAGCCCGGGCCGCGGCGCGGCCGGCTGGCAATTCATCCAGTACCTGTATTTTCATCCAGCTTCGAGAAAAATGCAAAGAACCGAACCGATCGTTGTGATCCTGGGCACCGGCGGCACCATCGCCGGCACGGCGAAAGATGCCGCCGACAACGTCGGCTACACGGCCGCGCAGATCGGCGTGGCGCAGTTGCTTGCGGCGGTGCCCGCGCTGGCCGGCCAGGCGCTCGAGGCCGAGCAGGTGAGCCAGATCGACAGCAAGGACATGGGCTTCGGGATCTGGCGCGCGCTGGCGCTGCGCGTGGCGCATCACCTGGCGCGGCCCGACGTGGCGGGCATCGTCATCACGCACGGTACCGACACGCTCGAAGAAACTGCCTATTTCCTGCAGCGCGTGCTTTCACCGGACAAGCCGGTCGTGTTCACCGCCGCGATGCGCCCGGCCACGGCGCTGTTGGCCGACGGGCCGCAGAACCTGCTCGACGCTGTGGGCGTGGCGCGCTCAGCCGGCGCGCGTGGCGTGCTGGCGGTGCTGGCCGGCGACGTGCATTCGGCGCTCGATGTGCGCAAGGCCCACACCTACCGCTTGGCGGCGTTCGGGTCGGGCGACGCAGGTGTGATCGCTCAAATCGAAGAAGGCCGGCTGCGCCGGCATCGGCCATGGCCCGCGGGGGTGGCATTCGGTGTGGATCGATTGCCGGCCGACGCGGCGCGCTGGCCCTGGGTCGAGATCGTCACGAGCCACGCCGGGGCGAGGGCGGCATTGGTCGAATCGCTGCGCCAGGCGGGTGTGTGTGGCATCGTGGCGGCGTGTACCGGGAACGGCAGCTTGCACCACGAACTCGAAGCCGCGCTGGTGACGGCGCAGGCGGCTGGTGTGCGCATCGTGCGCAGTTCACGCTGCCTCGATGGTGCGGTGATCGCGTCGGGAGAGCAGAGCCTGCCCTCGGCCGGCGCACTCACGCCGGTGCAGTCACGCGTGGAAATGATTCTCGGCTTGCTCGAAGCGGGCCCACCTTGAAGGCGGGCCCGGCGCCGGCCTACGCGACGGTGAGCGTCACGTCGATGTTGCCGCGCGTGGCGTTCGAGTACGGGCACACGCCGTGGGCGGCCTGCACGAGCTTCTCGGCCGTGGCGCGTTCCATCCCGGGAATGGTGATCGTCATCGCCACCTGAATGCCGAAGCCGGCCGGGATCGGGCCGATGCCAACGTCGGCCGTGATCGAGGTCTCGGCCGGCAGCGCGAGCTTCATCTTGCCGGCGACGACCTTCATCGCACCGATGAAACACGCCGAGTATCCGGCCGCGAACAGCTGCTCCGGGTTGGTGCCGACGGCGCCGTTGCCACCGAGCTCCTTCGGCGTGGTGAGCTTCAGGTCGAGCACGCCGTCGGATGACTTGGACGTGCCTTCGCGGCCGCCGGTGGAAGTGGCGTGGGCGGTGTACAGGACTTTTTCGAGCGACATGGTGATTTCCTCTTTCAGGGTGGGTGGGGGAAACGGAATTCAGGCTTCGAGGTACTGGCCGACGTTCGCGCGCAGTGCCTGCAGGCGCAGCGTCAGGTCGGCGAGTTCGTCGAGTTCACAACCAGCGGCGCAGGCCACTTCGTTCGGCACGTGCTGCGCCTTGCGCCGCAGCGCGCGGCCGGCGGAGGTGAGCGAGACGATGACACGACGCTCGTCGTCGACGGCGCGCAGGCGTGTCAGCCAGCCTGCGGCTTCCATGCGCTTGAGCAGCGGCGTGAGCGTGCCCGAGTCGAGGAACAGGCGCGTGCCGAGATCGCTGACGCTGATGGCGTCGCTCTCCCACAGCACCAGCAGCACCAGATACTGCGGGTAGGTCAGGCCGAGCGCCGAGAGCACCGGCTTGTAGAGCTTGGTCATCACGAGCGAGCTGGAATAGAGCGCAAAACACAGTTGGTGGTCGAGCCGCTGCATCCACTCGGCAGGCGCGGCCGCGTCTGGTTTGTTGCGGGGAGTGCGTGAAGACATGGCGACAGTGTATTCGAGAGTTGGCAATTGAATTGTGTGCAATTGAATTGCCATGCCGGCAAAAAGGGCATTCAAGGCGATGCGTGGCTTCAGGCCTTGCGCAGGCAGACCGTGAAGCAGCTGCCGCGCCCGGGCTCGCTGCTCACGTCGATGCTGCCGCCCATCTGCCCGACCAGCAGCTTCACGACCACCAGACCGAGGCCGGTGCCGGGCACGTCGGGCGACACCTGCAGTCGCTTGAAGGGCTGGAACAGTTCGCTCAGCAAGGCCGGGCTCATGCCCAGGCCCTGGTCTTCGACACGCACGCAGACCTGCTCGGCTGTCTCCTGCGCGCGCAGCGTGAGCGTGCCGCCGCGGCGGTTGTACTTGCAGGCGTTGCTGAGCAGGTTGCCGAACACTTGCTCCAGCCGGTGGGTGTCGCCCAGCACCTTTGGCAGATCGGGCGGCAACAGGTTCTGCACCTGCACGCCGTACGCCTCGCGGGTGGGCTCGACCAGGTTCAGGCCGGTCTGGATGACCGACGCCAGATCGGTCGGAGCCGAGGTGATGGCGAGCATGCCCGAGTCGATGCTGGTGATGTCGAGCACGTCGTCCACCAGGCGCAGCAGGTGCCAGCCGCTTTCGAGCACGAGCTTCATGCGCGCGCTCTGGCGCGGGGTGAGCGGCTCGCGGGTGTCCATGTCGAGCAGTTGCGCCAGGCCGAGCACGGCGTTGAGCGGCGTGCGCAACTCGTGACTCAGGCGCGACAGGAACTCGCCGCGCGCCTGCACGCTGCGCTCGGCGGCGTCTTTCTCCACTTGCAGCCGGGCGGCGGCGATCTCGTCGGTCACGTCACGCAGCACACCCACCATGTGTTGCGTCGCGCCACGTTGGCGCAGCGTGCCGATGGCTTCGAGCTGGCGCACCGAGTTGTCGGGCCGCGTGACGCGGTAGCGCACCCGAAGGGGTGCGTCGAGCGTCAGCGTGGCGCGCGCCATTTGCTCGAAGCCGGCACGATCGTCGGGGTGCATCAGGGCGCCGGCCTCGGCTCGCGTCACCGGAACCTTCGGGTCGGGGTTCAGCCCGTAGAGGCGGCGTGCGCGCGGGTCGAGCTCGATCGTGTCGTCGGCGGTGTGCCACACGAAAACGCCAACGCCGGCCACGTCGGCGGCCATTTCCCAGCGTGTGTTGGCATCGAGCAGTTCCCGGCGCTGCCGGATCTGCGCCCCTGTGGAACGCAACACGAACCAGACGCTGCCCACCGCGAGCAGCACACCCAGCGACAGAATGGCGCCGACCAGCAAACGTTCGGTCAACCGGGACGAGTGGCCGAGCGATGCCGAGAAGTGTTTTTCGGCCTCGATCAGGCCCGCGTCGAGCCGGTCCAGCTCGCGCAGGTCCGTGTCCACAGAGCCAACCGCCGGCGTTGACGCTGCGCAGATGCGCTCGCCCAGCGCACGCAATTGAGCGATCAGTTCGTCGCCGCGGCGCCAGGCGGCGATCGGCTCGCGCAGCAGCGGCAGCGAGCCGAAGTACAAGTACAGCCGGATCATGCCGTCGAGGTCGTCGGCGTGGTTGCCGCCCTGCAGGAAGCCGGTGCGCGCGGCAGCGAGGTCGGGTGGCGACTGGTCGAGTGCGAGGCGGGCAGTGCGGTCGCCCAGTGGCACGGCCAGCCGCTCCAGCAGCGGCTCGCAGGGCGGCGCCGGGCTCGACGAGAGGCGTGCGCGCAGGTGGGTGGTGGTCTGGCTGCGCGCCTTGGACCAAAGGCTCTCACCGCCCACGTAAGCGCGCGCGGCCGACAAGGCCTGGAACCCCGCAACGCTGACGAGCAACAGCGTGACGATCGCCAGCAAGAGCGGCCCCAGCCCACTGGCGTAGATCGTTCGGTCGGACCGACTCGAAAACACGGCGCCTCCCTGCGTTGCGTGGCCACTGTAGCAGTGGCCCAACCAGGGTGGCCGGCGCTAACCCGCTGTCTGAGCGCTCAACGCGTCCAGTTGTGTGCTCAGCTCGAGCCAGCGTGCTTCGAGCTTTTCGATCTCGTCGCCGATCTGCTTGAGCCGCTTGCCCTGTTCGGCGCGTTCGGCCGGTGTGGCCGTCGCGGCGGCCACACGGGCTTCGCAGGCCTCGCGGTCGCTCATCAACACGCCCAGCCGGTTGTCGATGCCGTTCAACTCCTTGCGCAGCGGCTTCTGCTCTTCGCTGCGCTGCTGGCGCACGGCGGCCGTGGCCTTGCGGTCGGGGCTGGCCCGCGGCGCTTCGGCCGCGGCGGCCGGTGCCGGTGCGGCGTCTTGCGCCGCCTGCTTCTTGCGCTTCTTGTCGCCCTTGCTCTGCTCGCGCGCCGCGTCGCGCGACTGTTCCAGCAGCCAGCGCTGGTAGTCGTCGAGGTCGCCGTCGAACGGTTTGATCGCGCCATCGGCCACGAGCCAGAACTCGTCGCAGACTTCGCGCAGCAGCGCGCGGTCGTGGCTCACGAGCATGACGGTGCCTTCGAACTCGTTCAGCGCCATCGAGAGCGCTTCGCGCGTGGTCAGGTCGAGGTGGTTGGTCGGTTCGTCCATCAGCAGCAGGTTGGGGCGCTGCCACACGAGCATGGCCAGCACCAGGCGGGCCTTCTCGCCGCCCGAGAGCGTGCCCACGGCCTGTGTGACCATCTCGCCGACGAAGCGGAACGAACCGAGGTAGTCGCGCAGTTCCTGCTCGCGGGCCTGCGGGCCCACGTCGCGCGCCAGGCGGATCATGTGCATCAGCGGGCCGTCGTCGAGCGAGAGCACGTCGAGTTCCTGCTGCGCGAAGTAGCCGATCGTCAGGCCCTTGCCTTCGGTGATGTCGCCGGCCAGGCGCGGCAGGTCGCCGGCGATGGTCTTCACGACCGTCGACTTGCCCTGGCCGTTGGCGCCGAGAATGCCGATGCGCTGGCCTGCCAGCACCGAGCGGTTGATGTCGTGCACGATGCGTGTTTCGCTGCCGTCTTCAGCGTGGTAGCCGCAGGCCACCTGTGAAAACGCGAGCATCGGGTTGGGCAGGTTCATCGGCTCGCGAAACTCGAACTGGAAGTCGGCGCTGGTCAAGACCGGCCCGAGCTTTTCCATGCGCGCCAGCGCCTTCACCCGGCTTTGGGCCTGCTTGGCCTTGCTGGCCTTGGCCTTGAAGCGGTCGATGAACTTCTGCAGGTGCGCCATGCGCTCTCGCTGCTTCTCGAAGCTGGCCTGGGCCTGCAGCAGACGCTCGGCGCGCATCTCTTCGAATGCGGTGTAGTTGCCGGTGTAGCGGGTGAGCTTGGTCTCGTCGAGGTGCAAGGTGACGTTGGTGATCGCGTCGAGAAACTCGCGGTCGTGGCTGATCACGATCATCGTGCCTTCGAAGCGCTTGAGCCAGGCCTCCAACCAGACCAGCGCGTCGAGGTCCAGGTGGTTGGTGGGCTCGTCGAGCAGCATCAGGTCGGCCGGGCACATCAGCGCGCGGGCCAGCTGCAGCCGCATGCGCCAGCCGCCGGAAAAACTGTTGACCGGGCCGTCGAGCTGGGCCAGCTTGAAGCCCAGGCCGAGCAGCATGGCCTGCGCCCGCGGCCGGGCCTCGAAGCCGCCGGCGTCGCTGATCGCGTGGTGGGCTTCGGCCATCGCGTGGCCGTCGTCATCGAGCTCGGCCTGCACGAGCTGGGCTTGCGCTTCCATCAATCGCGTATCGCCCTGCAGCACGAAGTCGGTGGCGCCTTCGTCGGTCTCCGGCATGTCTTGTGCGACTTCGCCGATGCGCCAGCGCGGCGGCATGCTCACGTCGCCGGCGTCGGACTGCAGGCGCTTGGTAAGCAGCGAAAACAACGACGACTTGCCCGCGCCATTGCGGCCGACGAGGCCGACCTTCTCGCCCGGCTGCAGCGTGACGCTGGCCTGGTTGAGCACGAGCTTGACGCCGCGGCGCAGCGAGATTTGATTCAGTACGAGCATGGATCGGGAGCCAGGAATAAGTGCGAGCGGGCGTGGGCCGCTTCAATATTTGCGTTTGAGCAGGGCGTCGCGGCCGACGAGCAGCACCTGGTCGTCGCCGGCGCTGGTTTCCAGCCAGGCCACTTCGAGCTTGCGGAAAGCGTGCTCGAAGTGGGCGCGTTCGTTGCCGATCTCGAGCACCAGCACGCCGATCGGCGACATGTGCGCCGGCGCTTCGCGCAGGATCCGCCGGATCAGGTCCATGCCGTCTTCGCCGCCGGCCAGCGCCATCGCCGGCTCGGCCTGGTATTCCGCCGGCAGCGTTTTCATGCTGTGCGTGTTCACGTAGGGCGGGTTGCACAGGATCAGGTCGTAAGGGCCGCGCACGCTGGCGAACAGGTCGGACTGCATCAGCGTGATGCGCTTGCCCAGCGCGTGCTTGTCGACGTTGATGCGCGCGACCGCGAGCGCGTCGGCCGAGATGTCGGCCGCATCGACCAGCACCTCGGGGTAGGCCATCGCGGCGATCACCGCCAGGCTGCCGTTGCCGGTGCACAGGTCGAGCACCGAGCGGGTTTCGTCGGACAGCCACGCGTCGAGCGTGCCCGTGTCTTCGCCATCGGCCAGCAGCTCGGCGATGAAAGAGCGCGGCACGATGGTCCGCTCGTCCACGAAGAAGGGCACGTTCTGCAACCAGGCTTCCTTCGTGAGGTAGGCGGCCGGCTGGCGGGTGTCGATGCGCTGGGTGACCAGCGCTTCGGCCTTGGCCTGTTCTTCGGGCGCGAGCTCATTGTTCGCCTTCGCCTCCAGCGCGTCGAGCGGCAGGCCGAGCGCCCACAGCACCAGCCAGGCCGATTCGTCGAACGCATTCGTCGTGCCGTGGCCAAACGAAACGCCCGCCTGTTTGAGGCGGGCGCTTTGCGCTGTGATGAGATCGATCAAGGTCATGTCAGAAGCCGTTCGAGCGTGTCGCGGTAGATGTTCTTCAAGGGGTCGAGGCTGGCCACGGCCACGCATTCGTCGATTTTATGGATGCTCGCGTTCAGCGGGCCGAACTCGACCACCTGGGGGCAGATTTTCGCGATGAAGCGGCCGTCGGAGGTGCCGCCGGTCGTGGAGAGTTCGGTCTTCACGCCAGTTTGCGCCAGGATCGCCTGGGCCATCGCTTCGCTGAGCTCGCCCACGGGCGTGAGGAAGGGCTCGCCGCCGAGCGTCCAGGCCAGCTCGTACTGCAGGCCGTGGCGGTCGAGCACGGCGTGCACGCGGTCTTTCAGCTCCTCGGGTGTGGACTCGGTGGAAAATCGAAAGTTGAAGTCGACCGTCAGGTCGCCCGGAATCACGTTGCCCGCGCCGGTGCCGCCGTGGACGTTCGACATCTGCCAGCTGGTCGGCGGGAAATAGGCGTTGCCTTCGTCCCAGCGCGTGCCGACGAGCTCGGCCATCGCGGGGGCGAACAAGTGGATCGGGTTCTTCGCCAGGTG
>Ga0307516_10001478_pt1 | contig 32393 bp, 40 predicted proteins | sample 19_EM_MG_FD_203310 | JGI IMG/M metagenome (GOLD analysis project Ga0307516, IMG submission 203310) | Populus trichocarpa ectomycorrhiza microbial communities from riparian zone in the Pacific Northwest, United States - 19_EM | ecosystem: Host-associated > Plants > Roots > Unclassified | place...
TGAGAGAAATAGTCTGTAAGGGGAAACTCCGCAGTCAAGCTGACTGAGAGCGCAGTAAGTATGTCATATGAGATGAGTTGGGAGCGATCGGGTCGGAGTGATGAGTAAAAAGGAAACAGTCATGGTTCGGAGTAAATAAAATTGTAACAGTTAGTAGTTAGTGTATATGTATTATCTGACAGTCTCGGTGCTGACAAATGTCAACTTAGGTCGACCTTTTGAGGTTTATGGTTGGTTTCGACCATGCCTGGTTAGAATCAGTCAATGACTGCAACTCTGACCTTGTAACTGGTCACCACCAGTTACAGTCAGGTTTTCTTGTGGCTGAGGAACTTCGTGGCCGACTATGGTTCGACTTTCCCAAAATGGGGCAAAAAGTCGAACTGAGTCGAACCTTTAATCACTATACACTGAAGATGCCTTGCTTGTGAGCTGGATGAATGTAAATCCAGGAGGAGCACAAGCTCACCCACACAATGGCTGGTATCTGCATGATGGGCAAATGACCAGCCAATCCATGACTCTATTTCCTGCTGACCATCCAACATATCCAGACCAGCCAAAAGGTCTCTGCCATGTTCTTGCAGAGCGAAGCATATCAACTCAGAGAATTCGAGGCAAGTGCAAGACAAAATGTGATCTTGAGGCAATAGCATGTTGTTGCCATCAAATTTTGGAGTGCCAACCAGACTTCCAAGACCAGAAGTCACTCGTCCAGGAAGTGATTGAACAGGCGCATCATCTCTGCATTGTGCTGCCTAAGTTCTATTGTGAACTCAACTTTATTGAATTTTTCTGGGGCGCAGTAAAGAGGTATTTACAGGAGCAATGTGACATGACCTTCGAGACTCTCAAAGAAAATATGCCACAGGCTCTTGCCTCAGTAGAGTTGGCAACAATCCGACAGTGGGAGCATCAGATGCACCGGTGGATGGATGCATATTGTGAGGGCCTTGGCACAAGGGATGCCAATGCAAAGGTTAAGGCCTTCAGCTCAACGAAATACAAGTCTCATCGAAGGATTCCAGAGACACCGCTGGCAGGAGACGTCACAAGTCTGACATATACACATAACCATAATCTATTTGTGTGGTGTCGCCATAGGGATTTATATGGGTATCCATGACCACGACGCACAACTAGAATGTGGGTATGTGTGTGGTTATATGTAAAAGTCTGACTTGTAACGTCTGCTGCCAGCGGTGAGACGCTTGCAAGCTCATTTGATTGATAGGTACTTATTTAGGAAGGTGGCCAAATCGGTCAGACCCCCAAAAAATAACTCGCCCAATTTTTACCGTAGCAAAATTCTGTCTCACCAGTTTGATCGTCTCATCAAAAGGAGCATTTTAGTCAGACAACTAAGAAAACGAGGAATATTTGCCGGACTTATAAAATTTGTCAGATTGTTGCGGGGACTAGATGGAATGCACCATAGTCAGTCGCAGCGACCGTGACATGACTATCCTGACGTGACTACGTCGACCCACAGTCGGCCTGACTTGTACATCACTGATTCAAAGTCCAAAATGAACATACGGTACCCATGTCAACAACGCGTCCTCAGTGTCACCCAGCTTCTTCCGGATTTTCTGAACACTATCATCGAGCGCACGCGCCGCGCATGAGTTATCGAGTCGTCTTTTCCCCACTTCTTCACCTGGAGCGCTCACAATGTGCTCGTAGAAGCCTCGTGCGATCTCGGGCCCATGCATGTCACTGATCGACCACATTGTGCCAACAACGCCGCGATATCCAACGGCCAACATCCCCGCAGCGATATGGACGACTTCGTCCGAAAGTTTCTTGTCTCCTGTACCAGTTTGGTATGCTGATAGGCAGGCGTGGTCGGCATGTGGGATTCGTTGCTTCATCATCTCGAGCAACTCCAGCCGGCGATCGTAGAGGTGTATTCCACTCTTAAGTGGATCTTTATCCTGAATCGCATGGCAGGCGAAGTGGACCCAACTGTGAGTCTTCATCTCCTCTGTGACGCGCGTAATTGTGGCATCGTCGTGATTAAGCCACAAAGACTCGAAGTGTTCTCCTTCCATAACATCCTTTAACTCACGGGTTTCCTTCTCCAGGGATGGGATCAAGGCCGGGGGTGGATGGTTGGCTAATTAAAAGCAACCGAGTGGGTGTTTGGTCTGCTGTAGGCGCCACCGATTTGATTCTGTGATTTAGGGTGCTAATCGTGGGTGTATACGAGGAGATGATGAAGTCTGACACACGGGGCCCGGCGCGACCCCCCTCTGCAGCATAGATGCCAGCAGCATGGAGAGGAAGGAGGGCAAGGGGCCCAGTGGGACACCACCAGCGCCGTGGTCGGTCCGAATCCTTAATCTTCTACAGAACTCACAGTAAGTCGCATCGAGTACCGGTTTCACCACGTGCTCCCAAATCTCGCGAAGAACCATGTGTATCGTGCTTTCGTGGGTGCCTTTCTTGGGCTGTTCAAACGGACGACCAGCACGTTCAGTTTCCCGCACTCGGACACTTTGCTTTTTCAGATATCCACGCAGCCTATCACGGAGCTCAACTGCTTGTTTGTGGCTGAAGGTGGGAAGAGGAATGTGAAGTGGTTCATCGGCACCTGAGATGAGGGCGAGGGCATCGCATCGGACCTTGTGGATGTTGAAGATGACTACAGGACCATCACAGGGCAAGCCTTCAAGAAGGGTCGAGGCAGCAGGCGGGCGAAGGAAGTCAGAGAAATCGGGTAATGCTCGAATTTCATTCAGGAGTTGATTCCATTCCTTCGCGAGTTCGGCATGCCTTTTATTTTCAGCTTGTGCAGTTATCATCTGTCTCATGGTTTTCTTGGCAAACAAGACAGGTTCCGTCTGACGAGATCCTGATGCTTCTTGCGACATCCCGGAAGCGATTGGCGAGGGATGGATTATGAGCATGGAGATGACTGGTGTGCAGAGCTGTTGAATCTGGTTCCACACAAGGCATCGGCCTTGTTCTAGCCATTCTAGTGCTGTTTCATTTTCTCCAGCATCAATTGCAGCAGTTGATGCAGACATGGTAAGATGTGAGACACCTGTGAGATTTGTGTAGCATTTAGATACTGTCTGCTCCAGGCCAGCAACTTGGGAAATGAGCTCGATGGCGGTTCTAAACGCTTCTGGTGTCTACACTAACAGAGACTTGGGCCAAATGAGCCCAGGTTTGAGCAGCACGAAAGCGTACGGATGGAGCACCAGCAATGTGATTGGCAGATAAGCGATAAGTAGAAATTGCCTTGTCAAAGTGTCCAAGGTTCCATGTGTGCTGAAAGTACTTGTACCATGAATATCCGAGGTTGCTGAGCCATGCTAGCACATCTGGATGGCCATGTGGAGTCAGCTCAATGGCACGCTGAACATTGGATATCGCATTTTCAAGATCGGCGAGATCACCAGTGCGGCCAAAGCGAGATTCAAATGCGTGGCCGAGGTTGCCGAGCCATGAAGGCATGTTTGGATGGCCATGTGGAGTGAGCTTGATGGCACGCTGGACATTGGATATCACATCTTCAAGGTCGGCAAGATCACTAGTGCAGCCAAAGTGAGATTCGAATGTGCCGCCGAGGCTGTTGAGCCATCCAGGCATGTCTAGGTGGCCATGTGGAGTGAGTTTGATGGCACGCTGTTTATTGGATATCGCATTTTCAAGATCGGCGAGATCACCAGTGTGGCCAAAGCGAGATGCGAATGCCGTGCCAAGGTTGTTGATCTGTGAAGGCATGTTTATATGGCCATGTGGAGTGAGCTCGAAGGCACGCTGTTTATTGGATATTGTATTTTCGATGTCGGCGGGATCGCCAGTGTGGCCAAAGGGAGATCTGAATGTGCAGCCGAGACTGTTGAGCCATACACGCATGTTTGGATGGCCGTGTGGAGTGAGCTCGACGGCACGCTGGAAATTGGATATCGCATTTTCAAGGTCGGCGAGATCGCCAGTGCGGTGAAAGCGAGATTCGAATGCATTGCCAAGGTTGTTGAGCCGTGCTGGCATGTTTGGATGGCTGTACGGAGTGAGCTCGACAACACGCTGGATATTGGATATCACATTTTCAAGGTCGGCGAGGTCGCCTGTGCGGCCAAAGCGAGATTCGAATGCACTGCCAAGAATGGCCAAGCGTCGAGGGAAGTCATCCTCATCCTCACCCGCAGAGCTGCCCTGCCCTAACATAGATACTGCATCATGTGCGTCATCCAAATTCCCCGACAACTGGAACCGCCTCAACAGTGCCTGCCCACAATCTGTGATGTATGTCGCATGCCTCGGGTCCTCAGCAGGTGTGACCTGAACAGCTCGTTTGTACGCCAAGATTGCCCTGTCAATATCCCCCTCCCTCGCGGTTTTTTCAAATCGCTCCAGGAGCAAGTCGCCGAGAAGGTTTAGGTGCCCAGGACCGTGGACCCGAGGTGCGAAAGGAAGGCCGAGAACATCCCCAGGAGTTCCATGATGCCGAGTTGTTCTAGCACAGTACCATCGATATCAGTTAACACCGATTCCCTATTCGTCAGGATCTCTTCGACACTCCACCCCTGGAAGTTAGCGAGTGATATCCTTCTCTCAGGCGGAAAACTTATCGACAGTGAGGGTTATCCACAGCCATGGATCTTGCAGTTCCAAAGGCTCAAGCTTGCGCTCTATCGTGATATCTGCAGCACATTCACATATCAAGGACTGTATCATCGTCATGTGAAGATGCGCGTACTATCTCGAACCGCAAGACATTGCGCTAATCCGTCTCTGCTTAAGGCTACATGCCCCAAGTCTTCGGAATCTTTTGTTTGTACAACGAATATAAGCTCATCCATTTCCCATCGTCTTTGATCTTGGAATCAGCCCCGCCCTACTGTGCAAAACGGAGATACTCACAGCTCGATACTGCCGCGATATCTCCATTCTGTCTGAGAAATCCCCTCCATGACCGTCCCATCTTCATCTATTCGTCCGGTAATGACAAGTGCCAACTTATCAAGGGCTCCGGTGGGCACCAGATAACAAAGTCTGTCAGAAAGTGTGTCAGAAGGCATTGACACTTTGAATCCGCGGCTCATACCCTTCAAAACGACCTGTTTGGAGGATTCCGCAGGAGTGGCCATTGGTGGGTGAGGATGACTTTGCCTCGTCGTGGGCGATATTACACGTCGTGATAGTTCTGAAAATTTTGCACGAGCAATCGGAATTCAATCAAGAAAGTGCGTCGAGAAGATAGATAGTTTGGTATTTAGGCGACTGTCAGCGAGTGCTTGACGAGGCAGCATATTCCATGGGGTTCATCACGGGAACGCAGGCGGCACCGGTGACACCGCCGCCGGGCTGTGGTGAAAGAGGAGGGAAGTGCTTAAGCAGCGGAACACGGCTCTGGTACCGCGCGGTTGGAACAAATCTGCTGTGATCGGTTGAGATCAAGTGATGCCGCCCGAAACCATGTGGACCATCGCCCTCCGGCTTGGCGAGCTTGTCGACCTCTTCAATCATCGCCAGCGCGACGCTTCCCAAGCATGGGCATGGGCACATGCTTACTGGTATTTCCTTTTCCTCTGCTTCCCAGTGCATGTCTGCCTTACATTCGATTAATCTGGAGTTGCGCCCAACGCGGAGCGGCCTCACCAACGATGCCAACACGTGGCGTCATTGACGCAGACTAAGGTGGACATACATCCTACGGTGCGTGATTAGCGACCCTACGAAACAACAAGAGACTTACCAGCTATCAGAAGCACGATTGAACCCCACAGCAGCGCTGGCCACGATTCGGACTGTGGTTGGCCAGTAAAACCGTGCGTCGCGGGCAAACTACTTGCCAACTATCGGGAACAAAACGAGGGCGGGAAAACCGTAGAACAATCGTGGTACATCTTTCACTCTCCTTTTTATCATGCTGTGCTCAGACTCACAACCTCCCCCTCTTCTGTCTCCCTAGCATCATCATCATCAACACGAACACCCTCCCAACAATAGCTGGCGGTCAATGCGATTGACAGCTGTTGATAGCCCAGCCCCGGCATCGCGTCATCCACCCACCCGTTTTCGTTAGATCCTGCCTGGTTCTGATCAGGCCAAGCAGTCCTTGGAAACACCCGAAACACTTGTCGTCGTCACTTCTCCACAGCTCCCCTCTTCACCGGTGTGGTTCATGGTATGCCTTCCTTCTCCTTCCATCTTCAAGCAATACTGGTTCTCATGCGCACCTAGTTCGCTCCCGAATCAAACGATTGGGTTCCATTTCTTCAAGTTCCCTCCAGACCGGTAGCACTGCAGCTTCAGGTCCGCAATGAAGGCCCGTCTCTCGTTGTGACCAACATCAAACTTTGGCTCTTCCTTGATCAATGTAGGGGCGATCAAACTGGCGCGTCAAACTACCTAAATGGGAAACCTTGAAACATACGGGCAACGAGGGAGATCTCAAGGCATTACACGCTGAGGGCATCGACAACGAAGCAGATGATATGGTGGAAGGGCATGTTTCCAAAGCGGAGTGAGGACCGGCGTACATACTGCTCTCGTCCGTAAACCGGATTTTGATTAGATTATACAGGTCCAGACCAGACAGGCTGTGTCACTGTCAGAGACAACTCTCTCTGCCCCTGTCGACACCTGGGCTGATCCTTCGGGTGGGAGGTCGAGATCGTCTTTTTCGATGGGGAATATGATTTCGCGATGCAATTATGTGTAAGGATGCGGAGGGTTGCCTGACACCTCAAGACCACGCCACTACTGAGACCTTCACGACGGCTTTTACGGCTTCCACCCAGCAGTGGGAAGGACAGGTCCTCACATTCAGTTTACGTCCCCGTAATCCTCCCATTTCGTTCTTGCGCAATTTGCCAAGTTTGCTCCGAATGCATTTGAATACCAGAGCGAGGTCATCATCCCTTTTTTGCTCAAGGATGTTCTTATGGTACCAAGTACACCGCATCCGACATACCGCAAATTAACCTTCTGATTTTAGAGGTTTGAACGCGTGGCTAAGGATGGCAAGGACGTGGACGAAGAATGGATGCCAGACGAAGAAGTTACACCGACAATGCGAGAGGATTCTATGTCTCAAGATATGTAGAAATCGGAGCCTGTCCCATGCTTCATCGGACAGGGTAATGGACGTGTCGACGTCCGTGGTGAAGCTGTTTGCGACGATTTTGGACCACAGTGGCTCACCCTAAGGCCAGCCCGGAGAAAGGTACATTCCTTCCGTCTTGCAAGACTCGGATGTCAATGGTAAATAAATGTCATTCGACTGGCAGCCCCAAGATACTCTCCCGGATGAGACCTTAGGCCACGGTGTTGTTGCTTCAACTTTCGACTATCGCAAACGCTCTTACCCCCAAGTTTCTACGACTTGCGGTAACAGTTCAGGTCGTATGCTCGGACGACCTTTCTTCGCAGTTGTCATTACTGAAACCATGTATCGTAGGACTCCTGCTATAATGTTTGGTTCGGGTTCTTGACATGATCCTGAGAGTGATGTGAAAGCGGCTGTAAGCCTTTCCATACAATTTTGAAATTCTCGCTCATTTTTTGTCAATACCAAGACAGGCATCATCGTACATAACAGGCGCTTAATGATGAGCCCAAGCACGTCGTTCATGTTTTGCTTTTGACGTGTTCCTTGACGAATTTCCCCCTTAGACATCACGTCGGAACACTTCGAGCTAATCTTCTTGCGCATCATTCCGACTTCAACCAGAACCATGAATCTATGCGATATTTTCCCAGTGCGTCCCCAAGCTCCAATCTGGAATCATTATCATTGATGCAATGATCAGATATATTCAATTCTATCTCGAAATCATTGCCACATCCGATTACTCTATCATCTAGCCATGAAATGCAAGATCGTTCGTGACTCAGAATCTTACACGCACACGGAGGCAAGCAACAGCCTGTTTAAATGAGTTTAGCTTATCCCCTGATTTCATCAACTAGTACATCGTCTCTGAGCTAGCGCAGGAACTTATCAAAGTACATGGCAGACTACGTTCATGGAGCATCCAAAGTTACCCTGGAAAGGTCCGTCTACCAGGCGACATTTGGCGACCCTTGCCCAATCCTGAGGAAGCCAGAACGGCATTTATGGTGTCTCGCCTGCAGCGAATGCAAGCGTTGAAAAGTAATATATGACAGATAATGAAGACAGTGTACCAGAAGAAACGATGGCCTAGCTAGGAGGTCTTCAACGGCTAAAGCATCTGGCAGTGCGAAGGCTTCGAGCTCAAAGTCAACGGTGCGTTGATTCATTATTTCCGCTTTTCTAAATCATGCCAATCGGTGTACGGGATAAAAAGGAACGCAAGGCCCCTAAACGAAAAGCTACAAAGGCCCAACGGCGGACATGCAAAGTCGGACAATTTTTACTCGTCATTCATGTGCCGATGTTCATTTTCATACCAGGAAACCACGGAAGGCGAGATGGCGCTCGGACGACGAGTTGGAAGGACAAGAAGAATCGTCAGAATTTGATTCCGGTGAAGAGGCGGAGGCTCAACCCAAAGGCGCCACCTCTGAGCAGGAGGATGAAGGTAGAGACGAAACGCGGGATCGTGAGGGGAGAACAACCCGCTCTACGGCCAAGGTTGGTTAACTTCGCCTCAGAAATGCGATTTAAAATTCTTGTCTGACAGTTCTGTTCAGGCCAAAAACGAAAAGATGAAGGCAAACCTTGATGCATTGATGAGTGATGTAACCTTTTGTTTCCTCGTCATTATTTTTTCTGTACTGTGGCCCGCTTCCTTAAGAACGGTTACATGCTGTCAACTTGTACTTCCTATGTACCTACTTTGATTTCGATTAGTCTGGTCATGTTTTCCCCTTGCTCCTTATTGTTTGAATTCTCAGGTGATCTATTTTCCAACCGGAATTATACAAAAAAAATGACAATACGCATAAATCTACACAGAAATGCTGTTATGATTAATGGGATGCTGTTGTACCAATGCAATATCTCACAAGAACCAGAGACGAAACCCAAGAAAAGACAAAATGATAAAAAGCATGGCGATGACAACTTTCAGAAACGTTTTACCCCCAGAGGTGGACCCCGGCTGAGCTCCACACCGACTTTCTGGACCAGCTGCATGCCCAGGGGCTCGAGAACCTCCTTCCACGCCTCCTTGCGTCTCCTCCCCTCAAAAATACAGTTCGACCGCTCGCCCGTCTCCCCTTCAGGCCCAAACACATACACCTTGTCTTCACGCCACGGCGCCTCGCCATGCGCAAACGAGATCCACCGCTCCTGCATGGCATCGCGCACCCGCGCATACGCCCACTCGTCCACCACGGTCGTGCCCCAGTCCTCGTCGTTGTACCGCATATCCCCCGCGAACTTAAAATCCTCTTCATCATCATCCGAAAACGGCCCGTCGCAAAACACCTCGGTGGCCGATCCTTCATGTGACTGCGCCGACTCGGGCAGAGGCACGGTGTCGAAGAGGTAGATCAGGTCCGCCGCATGGTGCGGCACACCACGCGACGGCCCCTCCTGGTCAAAGACGTAGCGCCACACCCCGCGGCCGCCGCGCTCGCGTTTCGCGTTCTGCGCAGCGCATTCCGTGGGCCACGCGATGCGGGCGTCGTTCACGAGGTCGTGCACGCGGTCTTGGATCTCGTCGGCTGGGGTGTGGTCCGAGATGTCGTACGCGCGCATGAGGTTGCTGGCCATGTTCAGCGATAGGCAGACGGCTTTTATGCGGCGGACGACGGCGGGGGGTGTCCACAGGGAGATGGGAGAGGACCAGAGAAAGGAGTCGGACGCGGAGTCGCCGATTATCAGGGGCTGGAGTGCGGCGGGGAGAGCGAGCGTGGTGGAGGCTGTGGTGTGGTGGGCGGAACGGCTGCGGGCGCGAGAGATGTGGTCGCGGAGCTGGCGGTGATGCTTTGAGTGATTGGGCGGAGTAAAGTACTCTTTCCAGTGGGGACGGAGGAATACAGCATCATCTGTAGCGCGGAGGGAATGTCCGAAAGCAGCCAATTTCTCGGGGTCAACCGCTCGGAATTGGTCGACGGTTGATATGTGAAGTGCCGAAAGGACCCTAGATAGATGGCAGCCTGCGGAGGCCACATCGGGAAGGTTGATATCCAGCACAGCACTCTGGACGATAGCGCGTTGGAAGATGGGTCTTTTGTGATTTAGAGATGAGAGCAAGTGATAGAGGATATCACCGCCCCCTGATGATTCACCAAAAACGGTGATATTGTTAGGATCGCCACCAAAGTCAGCAATGTAAAGATGAAGCCATTCCATTGCCTTGCGTTGATCACGAAGACCTGTGAGAATAAATGAGGCGCATCATTAGGGAAGAGGAGCCGGCCGTACCATAGTTGCCGACGCCGTCATCTCCTGCGGCCTTGTTGTCTTCGCGGAGCATGGGACTAGCAGCAAAGCCAAACAATCCGAGTCGGTAACTAAATGATGGAACGTTAGTCAAAAGGATGGAAAAAGGGGCAGTCAGGGTTGACTCGCTTGAATGTGACAAGTATCACGGGTCTGTCCGTGAGGATGCTTTTGCGAACGAGGGGGCCTCCATCATAGACCCAGCTGGAGCCAGAACCCCTATCACCGCCGCTGCAAGCAGACATGAGTGAATGTGCCTAGTGAACACAGGATATGGGACCTTACCCATGCACCCATAGCATGACTGGTGCGCGAGATTGCGGGGTAAGCCCGGCGGGACATGTGATGTTGAGGTTCAAGCACTCGAACTCGTCATGCTTGAAGATCTGCTTGGGAGTGTCCTCTTCTGGGATGGCGAAGAGAGCTTCCTCGAATGATTTTGAGAACTTCGGCTGGGGGCAGATCGGCCTGAAACCTGGTCAGTGAAGGAGTACTTAGATTGAAAGATAGGGATGCGGCGTACCCATGGGATGAGGCATCGACTGTTGGAGGGTAAGAGTCGAATAGTTTTGACTGTCGGAAGCGACTGGGGATGGAAGCGTATTTTATACCGAGGTAGAGGTGGATGGGAGCATCGTGGGTGGACAGTGGGTGGTCGAGACCGCAGAAGGTGGTGCAGAGGGAGTAGTGGTGGATTCTGGGGATGGGACTGTAGTATTGTTGAGCCATAGTGGGGGGATGAAGAGAAGCGGAGGGTCCATTGAGACACTTTTGACCATCGATCGTTTCGGAGGAGGCTACTCGAAAACTCGACCGTCATGCCACAAAAGGAAATCGATGCCTCGTTCACGTGACTGCCCTTCGTAGATCCTCGGGATGCCGTCAGGACTGCAAATGCAGTATGCTCTGAAAAAGGCAGTGAACGCAACTCGGAATACCAGTGGAAGCCAGAGATGATCATTCCAATTACATATATGATCACCAGGTGGTATACATACGTACAGCAGTCATATACCAGCTGGGCGATGGCTCGGGGATAGCTTATTGGTACCGTTGGTACGGCATTACCCTCGAGCTCAAAGGCATCTGCGTCTCCAACAGGGTGAGTCTAAGTTTGGGAAGTACGGACACTCTGCAACATACCGTAAAGTGGTACGACATAACCCCAGATCTCACAAGCATCTTGGGAGTTGGATCAGGCCCAAGTCAAGGTTTGGGAAATACGCATGGTCATAGTATGGGTTCAACAGGGAGATCTCTTCAGTCTCCATGCCATCGCTTTTCAAGCGCTGGATGTGCTTATCATCGCGAAATCATCAGATTTACGGCCCGGTTCCGCCGGATGGAGACATTTGACTGTTATACACTCGTACAGTACATTGGAGACCATAGTGCTAGGGTCATCCACGAACCCTGACCACCTTCCGCTTTCCTTTCTGCACCGCAGCAGGTACGCCTGGTGCACCAGGCACCCCACCGGGAACAGCACCCTCGGTTGCATTCATCCCCGCTTTCACAGTCTCCACGAGCACACCAGTCGAGATCGCAGGCGAGTAAGGCGACACTCGGCTTGCGAGCGGGGGATGGGGCTCCGGCGGGATGGGTAACCTTCGTCCCCCTACTTGTTTGGATAGTGGGGCAGCGGGGGATTTTGTCTTGGTCGTGGCGGGCTGCTTGCCCTTGCTCGACGCCGACACGCTGGATGATGTTGCGGACTTGGTCGACGGTGGGGAAGCGGTATCACTAGCCAGGTTGTAAGGTGGCTTCGGAATGTTTTCCGGTTTCTGATGCTGGATCTGGAAACAAATCATCTCCAGGAGCTGTTTCTCTGGAAAGAACGAGGTTCAATAAGCACCTCGTGCTGTCGGTAGACGCTTACTTGTTTTGACCATTGGATTCACCAGCCTCCCGTCCTTCTTCCACTGAACCCTTACCCGTCCAGGATTTTCCCAGTCTCTGGGGTGGTACTTGTTGACCTCGTGCAAGGTGCCAAGTCCCAAACGACTGGCCGCATCCGCGATGTCCTTGCTGAGAGGCCACCAGAGGCTCTTTGGGCGTTCGACTCTCCGTTGGCCAGTCCCATAGGGGCGTTTCGCATCGATGTAAATCGGGTATATGCACGTCCATCTGCGACAGAGCAAACACTCAACACATTTCGAGAGGGTGGCGAAGCCAAAGTTGCAACGGGGCTGATACACACGACTTGTAGGGCGTGATATCCGTCACGGCATTCTTTGATTCCGGTCTGCTTGCGCCAAGACTGGCCGGTGAGATCTGTCCCTGAGGTTTGGCGGAGGGAGAAGCGGGCCCTGCGCGGCTGGAGGGCTCAAATTCGTCGTCGTCGTCGGAGATGTGGAGTTCCTGGATGAGGGGACCATGAAGGCCGGTGTTTGGAAGGGGATGGGAGGGGAGGGGGAGATCTGTGTCGTCGTCAAACTCTTCTACGATGGCGGCTTTGCGAGACATGGTGTGGGAGATTCCCACGACAAGCATGTCCCGTCCACTCACGTCCTCCCAGGAACGCAAGCTTGTCGACTTTCTCGACGACCAGTTCCTCGAGCTCACCCGCGGCTACACAAAACGCTCACAGCCCACCACACATCTACCCACCCTCTCGCGATATCTCGACGCCGCCCGCCCGATCTTATCTCTCATCTTGCAGATCCCACCTATCGACCCGTCTACGTCCCTAAGAACTGCCTTGCTCCTCAGACTGACCAACGACACCCTCACCTCGATTACAGGATACCCGGCCCTTCCGGAATCTCTCCCGGAAGTCCTCGACTGGCTGGACGACCTGGACCAGGCATGGCTCGCCGTCCTCGAGGCCCAGGTCTGGGATCCCATCGAAGCAAGAGGTGTCGATCTCATTATCGACGTGAGTGAAGGAATGAAGTCGTCGCCCGTCAGCCAGACGGAGCTCACGAGGCTGAGGAGTCTGCTGGTGGGATGCACGGCAAACCTCGAGGACTGGCTCTACAACCACGGCGACGAGGACGTGGAGAGCATGTTGGAAAGACTCGGGCTGCAGGCTGAATTTGACGGGCTCTTCTACCGGACTCTCGATTACCTTGGACCATAGAATGTACTCTTACGTAATACTAATAGCATGGCTGACAACGTCAAGATCTGCACTCCGTTCGGTGTATGTGAGCCTTGTCCCCAGGATGCCGTACGTCCAAGGCCGTCCCTCCTGCATCGACTGACCAACCCGACAGCTTTCAGAACCCTTTTGCCAGCCATTCGGGAACCGTCGCTTGATGCACTGCGTCAACGCCAGCGTCAACCAACCACCCCCGTCACACCTACCTCTCAATAACACACCCTCTACAGGCGACTTTGCCTACGACTTCAAAGCCGAACACCCCGAAGGCGAAACACCGGCATGGGAGTCTTGCGGCCGTATCGTCGCCCAAGAACGAGCCGACTTTTTCGAATTCGTGGCCTGCAATGTCCTTTTTGCCGTTGTCGCCCTCGTGGTCCTCTTTGCACGGTCGAAGCGGCTGCAGGCCTTGCGCGCGAGGCAGCTGGCGGCGAGGATCGGAATATTCCGGTACCCCAACACAGGAGGTGGGAGGCGCTGATTCCGTTGTCGTCCTTGCTACGTGCGTTGTCCTTGATGTTCCTTCGTGTGTGAATCTTACCATCATCACAGTCTATGTATACTATATTACGAACGAATCAGAATCTTTGTTTAAATAGATCTGGCAAGCAAACATGAGCCCCCCACCGACACCTGCACCCGAGATCTTTGTTGGTCTGATGCCAACTAAGATATTCTTAGGCCACCCTCAGCTGGAGAAAAGGATGGATTGTTACCTCGACTAGAACATCTCCATCAGGCTAGTAGAGGCGAATTAATCTTGTTTCTATCTATTTTGGATCAGATACTTATACCATGCATTTCATAGATCTTCTAATAAGAACATCGGTGCACACTCACTCGGCAGGGCGGATTGATCTGCCTCCTCTTACCCACTTCCCTTCCCCACCTTCTCCGTACTATCAGCTGCGCCGCATGCAATCGTCGTGGTAATTTTATCGCATCCGACTTCCCATCAATGCATTGTCTCTTGATGGCCTCGTGTTATCCTTGCGTCGTTTACCTGGCACCCCCTTAATCACAACCCTCAAGCTCGGACGATGGTCCGGACGACGTTCTCCTTCCCTGACGCCACAGGCGATCCTATATGATAAATACCATCCTCTCAACCTCATCCAGATCCTGAAAGCATCCCTGCCCAGCTTCTCTCGATCCCCAATGCACTGTTTATCGCTCATGCTGCTAGTCAGCCTGCCTTCCGTTTTGGCGGCACCCTCACAATATTGCGACCTGGTCCCCCCTAACCAGGTCCGTAATACGGCACCCAACGCAACTTCTGATGTGCTGGTGTCGGCATGGTACCCCGGGTGGCTAGGGTCCCAATACCCTCCGTCCAACATCTCATGGTCAAAATATACCGCCATGACTTTCGCTTTTGCGTAGGTCACCGAAATGAATCGCATCTTTGCATCGAGGCTTGATGATCTGACCATCATTATCAGCACGACCACTTCTGATCTTTCTATTCTGGGGCTGGACGATACGAGCGCATCGTATCTCCCGCAATTCGTTACTTTGGCCAGCCAGAACGTACGCCTTGTCCTTGTTTGTTGGGCCTTCTTTACAGAGTTGTCATTCTTCTTTTTAGAACGTAAAGGCCCTGGTTTCCGTTGGTGGCTGGACCGGTTCACGGTATTTTTCTCCAGCTGTGGCCACCGCGGAAAACCGCACGGCGTTTGTCAAGACCATCGTGGACTTCGCTACAAAATACAAACTCGATGGTATTGACTTTGAGTATGTTGTATTTGTCCCTCAAACCCGGAAAAGGAAAACGTTGTTGACCGGTTTGCCAGCTGGGAGTATCCCAACGGGTCGGGGTTGGAGTGCAATCTGGTGTCTACCGACGACTCGGCCAACTTTCTTGACTTTCTTCAAGCTCTTCGAGCTGATCCTGTGGGACAAAATCTCATCCTGTCAGCTGCCGTGGGGATGAAACCTTTTAGCGGCTCGGATGGCAGTCCAATGACGGATGTCTCCGGATTCGCAAAGGTGTTCGATCACATCGGTCTGTATCCTTTTCCCAAGACCCAGCGAGCATCGCTTTCTAAAACAAACCAAAAAGCTATAATGGCATACGACGTTTATGGACCCTGGTCAACCGCGGCGGGCCCGAACGCTCCGCTGGACGATTCTTGTGCGTCGGCCCAACAGCAAGCTGGCTCCGTCGAGTCTGCTTTCAAGGCTTGGACGGGTGCTGGCTTTCCGGCCGACCAGGTCTGGTTTATTGTGTTCTCTTTATAACTTTTTTATCATGCTTCTGCAGCTATCGCTGGGCATCGCCTCATATGGTCACAGCTTCCTGGTCAACTCGGCCTCGGCTCTCGATGCATCTAAACAGCTGGTTCTCAACCCTCCCTTTACTGGTATACCCAAAGGCGATAAGTGGGATGGGGGTGCAGGTAAGGCTGTGATCCGGGAAACACGATATCGTTTTAATGGGACGTGGAAATCTATGTAGGCCCCGATTCGTGCGGCACGCTTATCAACCGTCCTGGTGGCATTTTCAACTTTTTCGGATTGGTGGATGCGGGGTTCCTCCAAGCTAATGGATCTGTCGCGGCTGGGATCGATTACCGCTACGATAATTGCAGTCAGACGGTACGTTGCCGGAATGTGCCTTGCTGATGTGGAAGTAAGTGCTGATGTTCGAGATGTCCTGCGTGCAGCCGTACGTCTATAACCCGACATCGCAAGTCTTGGTTTCTTATGACAACGCGGAAAGCATAGGTGCGTTTCATCTCATGCTCTGCCCTCTGAGTAGCTGTTTCTAAAGATAACTCGTTCAATCTATAGCGGCAAAGGGGCAGTTCGTTAATGCGAATGGCATGAAAGGCGTCACCATGTGGACCGTGGCTGGCGACTTTGATGACATTCTTATTGACTCTATCCATGACGCCATGAGCATCACGCAGGATTGCTCGTAGGTTTCAAGCTTGGCTGTTGGCCTCGTTTGTCGAATGTACATCAATGTGTGAGTTGTGCGTTCGCACCTTTAACTTTATTTTGTCTTTGTATCATAGCGCTCGAAGACCTACCTACGCCTCATAACGAGGCACATATATCCCTTTTCTCATTTGGGACGAAAGTAGAAGGATGGAAATCGTTCTGTATAGCGATCGACTCCCATCACTATTTAGAGTCTGCAGTGTGCACAAGGGAGATTAGGAAATTGTCAGCTGGCATCGAGTCTTGTTTGTTGCCTCGTGATAATCATCTCATCTCGACTCCTATGTACTCGACTGCTTTGAACATCACTCTGACTGACAGATGAACAGGATAGTCTGACGTCCTCCCGGCACGTTGAAAGAACACTGTTGCTTTGATTCGAGATATGCTTGTGTGACACTGTCTCTCTCCTACTACTATGTGCTACGCTGTCGTCCAGTCCATTCCTCAACGAATCTGACCTTGTCAACAGATTCCACTCCAGAAAGCAAACCTCTCAAGCACAATCCAAACCCTCTTAATAAAGCCGGGTCATCCGAGTCGGCATATCGTGTTCTTAAGCGTATGGAAGTCCTTCAGCTTCCTGGGTGCTAGCGTCATGTCCCGGCCGCCGTATTGCGCAAGATTCGTTTGTGTCTAGGCCTTTCCCAACACCCTAGGCCTTGAGGGATGCGTTCACTTGCGACTTTCTCTCTATCGGGATGTTTCCGCAGCTCGGGATTTAGTGACCGTGTCGAGACCCCGTTGCTTTCTCTCCATCCTGTGAAGACCAGGACGGGCCGATGACTATTTTCTCTCGCTTTCAGAAACGTCGTAATACGTGGCCTATATTTCTTGGAAGGGGTGTTTCCGCAGCTCGGGATGTGTCAAGACTCTGTTGCTTTCCCGTCATCCTGTGAAGACCAGAACGGGCTGATTACATACTATGATGTACCTGGCGCGACCTACCAGCGGTGAAATACTGATTTCTCCTCTGTCTCGCTCCTTATACCAGCACTGCCAATGTCACTTTTTAACTCATACGGTGCGCACTCTCTCTTTTTCTGGCAGGAGACGGATTATTGATGGTTTCCCGTCTTTTTGGTGAGTTGAGGTCGGTTGCCACGTCGCCGTGCTTCGGCCGTGGGCTTTGAGACGATCACCACTAAACTCACGCCAGTGACGTCACTGTTGGGTGTTCCTCCAGGGACAATGGCAAGTCCCGCGTTCCAAGTCCCGGGGAGGGATCATCCTCGGTGAATGGCATCATTGGACGGCAACGCGGCAGGTCTGTTACATTTGTGACTTCACCGTCGGCAGGTCGTGCCAGAATCCAGATCCAGTGTACTGTCTTCTCTTGGCTTCAGCGAGCCCCTCTTGATTATAATTCTCCGGTACTAGATCAGCCCATGCTAAGTGGCTGATTCAATTGAATACTCCTTTCCGACGCGGGCTTGGCGTGCTGATTTGGTTCCCCAAACCCTGGAAGGCCTCTGTAACGTCTCCCTCGTCATCCTTTCCCGACCCTGTCCACGGAATGTAAACATGGGAATAAACTTGATGACCATAGCCCGTGTCCATGGGTTCTCCTTTCTTACCGATCCTGCATTATGTATCTTTGTCGTCGAGGTCGTCATACGGACTTGTACCACCGAGGATGACGGTCATACGGCCGCCGAAGCGCAAAATACAAAAAGCTAGCCATGAAATCTTGTCTGCATCCAAAGTTTCCTCCTCGCCTCTCAGATTTACTGTCACTTCTTTGCTCGACTTAGCATGCTGCTTTTGTCGCTCGTTTCGTTAGCCACTCTTTCCTCTGTTTTGGCTGCCCCCTCGTCTTCTGGCGTCCAAGTTGGTGTCAATACACCTTCAGTAGCTGCATGGTATCCCGGATGGCTAGGGAGTAGTTGGCCCCCGTCCAAGATCCCGTGGAGCAAATACACAACCATGAAATTTGCTTTCGCGTATGTGTATTCGCCTTAAAGTTGACCTACAGAAAATTCATCCACGTCATCAGTTTAACTACTCCTGATGTTCGTACCCTTGCCATGGACGCCGCCAGTACAGCAGCACTCCCCGCCTTTGTTGACCTTGCGAGGAAGAACGTATGGTTATCTTTTGCTGGTTAATTGAAACAAACTTGACATTTTGCCCAGAACGTCAAGGCCCTTATCGCCGTTGGAGGTTGGACTGGCTCGCAGTACTTTTCTTCCGCTGTGGCTACCGCCGAAAATCGTACGGCGTTTGTCAAGACCATTGTGGACTTTGCTACAAAATACAAACTCGATGGTGTCGACTTTGAGTACGTATCTTTCCAAGCCGGAAGGAAACCGAATTGACCAGCTGCGGACTTTGCTAGCTGGGAGTATCCCACAGGGTCAGGCCTGGAGTGCAATACGGCCTCGCCCAAGGATTCGGCCAATTATCTTGCCTTCCTTCTAGCTCTCCGCCAGGATCGCGTGGGCAAGGGTCTCATCGTCACGGCGGCGGCGGGAATTGCTCCCTTCAAGGGCTCGGATGGCAATCCCTTGGCGAACGTTTCCGGGTTTGCGAAGGTGTTCGATTCTATCTGTGCGTACCGTTTCTAAAAGCAATGGGTGATTTTATCTGAGCTCGAGAATAGCTATCATGGCATACGATATATACGGACCTTGGTCGGCTACCGCTGGTCCAAATGCTCCCCTGTTTCATACATGCGCGCCACCAGCACAACAAGTCGGATCCGCGGACGGCGCTATCAAGGCTTGGACAAATGCTGGCTTCCCGGCCGCCAAAGTCAGCTACCATCTCTACTCTAGGGAAGGGCATGTTTGGCTCATTGTCTTTATGAAGTTATCGTTAGGTATTCCCGCATACGGCCACAGCTACATTGTCAATCCGGTGCAGGCTCTCAACGCTTCGGGCGAAATGAATCTTTACCCTCCTAATGGTGGTACACCCAAAGGTGATAGATGGGATGATGCTCCAGGTTTGCGTTTATTTACTCTTCAAGATATTGATCCGCTGAAGATGTGAGCACCCAAATTCAGGTGTAGACCAGTGTGGCACCATGATCAATCGTCCTGGTGGTATTTTTACCTTCTGGGGATTGATGGAAGCTGGCTTCCTGAGACCTAATGGAAGCCCCCGTAAGGACATTGTTTCGCGCTATGACGAGTGCACCCAAACTGTAGGTGCAGGGATGTGCTTTTTGAAAGTTTTGTGCTAATTGTTGCTATCCAGGCCTATGTGTATAACAAGATGTCGAAAGTCTTGGTTTCTTACGACAATAGAAAGAGCATGAGTACGATTCTTCCTAGTTTTATGTCCGACACTTTTTGATTTTAGCCCTTTATTAGCGGCCAAGGGGCTCTTCGCGAAGAAGTTCGGCCTGGGAGGTGTCACTATGTGGAATGTGGCTGGGGACTATGATGACATCCTTATCGACGCGGTCCGCAGTGCTTTGATTATTTAAGAGGAATGACGTTGTCGGGAGACTGCCTTCCACCCTCTTATAGCACCCAACTCCTTACTTCTAGTAGTGACTCAGTTAATGCAAACTCAATAATACTGCCCCCCCCTTCAATCAGAAAATCTCGGCAAAGAACATGTCAGATCTCCGGACCATAACATGTTGTTTGAATTGTATACCCATCACAATCTTGGCAGGTTGGCAGTTGAATTGCATCACGAGCTGGCCACATTGTGCGCTCAGTCATCCAGTGATGACAATTCTTCCCTCAACTGGCATCTATAGGGCATAGATATACCCCGTCCCTACGTGGGGGTGCAAGAGGTTACCCGGGTCAAACGGTTTATCATATGATGGTGGGCATTGGGCAATCTCTACGCGGACCCGGTGCACTCGGCGGTGTCTTAAAGGAGGAACTCGAGAGGCTCGTGGGCCGCGGCGCTCGGCTTGAGCTCCTTATTTGGAACGTTGTCAGGAACGCCGAGATAGTGTCGGTTATTTCCGTCAACGACGATATCATGGCCATGGAGTTTTACTGCTGAATTCAAGACCTCGAGACACTGAAGCTCATACGCGGTGCTCAACTGAAGCCCCCAGTCGTTCAATTCTCTTTATGGCGCGCGCTAATTAATACGGTAAATGGCGAAATAAACATGGGCACAGCTCTTGCTGGCACTGGCCTCTAGCCTCCTCGGCAGATGCCCAGACTACCCGACTGCTCTATCGCGGTGTCCCAACACATCAAGAACTTTATCTAGAAACGATTTCCGGTAATCAATCAGCGGTAAAGTTCAGTCTTTACGCCGAACTCCGGTTACTGGTACGTGGTGAGGTGCTCTTCAGACTGTACACTGGTTAGGTGCGCTCCTCATGGTGACTAGAGCCCGTGAGATCATTTACTCTAGATTGATATCCGGACTGATAGGACTCATGAACTCAGAGTCTCAGAAGCCCTCCTCAATTTGCGGTTTATTTTGCAGAGGAGGGATCCATATGGTGCAAATTGATGGGATCTTGAGGGAGGCGTTGTCTCCACTTGTCATCCAACAGTCATCCAACACATGGTCCATGAAACGATCCTCGCACTCAAGTCTGAAACTCAGGATCTCCTCATCAAACCATCAGTCGTTGTTCTTAGCAACTGCACTATAAAACTGCTATCCACGCGGGGTAAATGCCGAGCCGTCCCTCTCAAGACCTTAACTGGTACTCTGAATCCAAAGTCGTCCCTCCTTAAGACCATACTGGTGCTCTGTATTTAACTGAACCCCAAGGATGCTCGGCCTCGTAGAGTTCCTCGCCAACCGTAGCAACAACCTTTCGAATGGCGCTAATACGCTTCCCGACTCCCGAAGCGCCATAAAGAGTGTCGGGCCAATGTATTGGGGTACGTGGGCTAGCCAGAGATCATCAACCACCATTCACTGTCTTCAGGACTCGTTCTGGCCGTCCTGTGGGAGCAGCTTATCGGTCCTTGTGATATGACCTGACTAATGTCCATCTCAGTCTTTGCGGAGCAAGCATCGTTCAAGCGCATTACTACTTAAGGAAGAATAAAGATCGTCGGTGGCTGAGATGCCTTGTGCGTCTTCTCTCTCTCACTTCTAGCTCTGAGATTTCGATGGGGTATCTATCCAACAGGTTACGGTGATGTTGTAAGTTTCTGCCGCATAACCTAGACGTGGAATTAGATCTCTAACATTCATTACAGCCTATTCGAGATGATTTCCACTGCACTTGTCATTGCTGCCGTCTACATATTCGTCGTGAGTTTCTGGTAAGTACTCGTCAACAGGAAAGAAAACTGAAGAACATAGGTTCCAAATTTTGGCAATCTTAATGATCTTGCCGTGGTCGTTCCGTATGTGTTGGAAAGAGTTTATCGATTCTCGCTACTGAATGACAACATGGTTTCATCTCGACAGGATCCTCGCAGCCGAATGTACCTTCGCAACGACGATCACCGGTCTGTCAGTCCACCCGAATTTTCTTGGCGAATGAGCATTTTTCTCACCGTCTTTTACTAGTGCCCAATATTACTTTGCGTATCAAATCAACTGCAGTAGGTTGATCTTCGTATCCGAGTTGGCAAGATTCACAAAGATTCATATTACAGTCAGACCAGCCGGCCAGGGAGGTAGAATCGTTGTTGGGCTGCTGGTATGTGCTACAATACGGCCTCTGTATCGCTGCTCACACTATCTCTTCAACTTTCAGGCGGTATTCGGCGTCCTTTCCTTTGGTCAGAAGTTTTCACCATTATTTGATACATTGCTTACATTACCCCATTTCTTATACAGGCTTCGGCATCGGTGCGTTCTCTTCGTCTTCTGGATAGGCATCTACGCTCATGCTGTCGGAATAATATTATCAGTGTGTTGGAGTGTCATGTTTATCAGCAAGGAATGGGTAGTGTGGGGACTTCCCATCCGGGTTTGTGTTCCTTCACAATCAGTTGCTCTTGATGAACCAACGAGGCTGTCTCAGATCGGGTTTACCGGTTGCAAAGGCTTCGCCACGCTCTTCGACCTAGTTTCCACTCCTGCGATGTGTTATTACCTAGGAAAAGGCAGAAATAGTGTCCATGGGGGGTACGCACTCACATCTTTCCTGCGGCAACTTCTAGTCTCAACGGGTTTCTCCTCTACTTAATACAGTACGAGACGCATCGTCCGCTCCCTTGTGGTCTTTTTCCTCCAACGGGGGGCGCTCGTGACGATCATACAGGCTTTGGTCTTCATCCTGAACTTGGCATATCCAGGAGAGTTGTATTGGCTGGCCCCGCATCTCGTCGTCACCCGCCTTTATACCAATACATTTTGTAAGCGACAAATTTATCTTCTACGCGCGCTCGTGAAGCTAAACACTCTGCAGTCGCGATGTACGTCTTTGCTGGTTTGATTCTTGTAGATATTTACGATCTGGTCTGACTGGGCTGGACAGGCTTAACGCGCGCGCAGATCTGCGCAATGGAAATGTGGAAACCCAGCAAAGCTCTGGAACGGGCTTCCAAAACAACATCATGATGGTCCACAAGTCTATCAATGTGACGACTGACCGGGAGGCTATAGTGAGCTTTTCTGTTGTTCTTTCAGAATCCGATTGACCTCGCTTCGACAAGGATCAAGACGATCAGTGGACATTCGGTGAACACCATACCAAGCAAGCGCCAGGCGTCATGAAGCTATAATTTATTTTTCGCAGCATAGTCTCTGTTACTTTCTATATACCTGTTCTTTTTTCCGTGTACTTATAAATACTTATACTGTCGAGTCAACTGGATAACAGATCTCCATGGCTACTGACGGAGTACTACAAGCGATGTCGCCGATCAGTAGTAATATACTAGTAGTATTCAATAGGCTTGGCCTCTGCCAGACTCTACTTATCTGCTTCGCGAAGAAATGAAGTTGGTGTACGCGCTCATTACACTGGGGGCCGCTTTCACCCTATCCTCTGGTCAGTCGTCCTCATTGACCAGTGTTGGTGTCAAGGTTCGTGCTTCCGGTGCCATCAGCCTTGAAATTTTGAAATTTGAAATTCCACTAACAGGACAAACTTCCTCCTCCTGGCACCTTGAAAATATGGAACGCGTTCAATGGCTATACTTTCGACCACTTTTACTCGACGAACAAAACAGAAGTGGAATTCCTTGTCGACTATTACGGCTTCCGACCTGAGGAAATATCCACGGGCTACATTCACACTAGCCGTCAACCCAAAACCATCCCATTTTTTCGCCTATATTCCGTCAAACTCGACAACCATCTCTATACGACGTCTACCAAAGAACGGGATCTCGCTATTAAGCGCCAGGGGTACACCCTCGAGGGCACCTTAGGGTATATTTACACCTCTGAAGGACCTGGCCGCCTTCCGTTACATCGACTCCATCATCCTGGACGCAATGACCATTACTACACAACATCTTCGGAAGAACGTGAAGAAGCATCTCGTAATGGATGGGGCGATCAAGGAGTCGCGGGATATGTATTATCTTAATGTGAGCACTGCCATATATTTAGCCTCATGCTGCAACGTCAATTTCGTCCTAGTTAATCCCTCTCATAATAGCTGTTGGAATCTGGCAAGATTCCGCGAGCCCGCAATGCCTAATTCCGCGTACCGACCATTTTCGGTACATCCTTTGTTCTTATCGTTTCGTACTAACTAATTTGTACATTTCCTTTTGTTCCTCATGAATGCTCGACGATATTCTTGCATGTTCCTATGTATACTGTTCTATTAGTTTATCATTACCTACTACCCTTGGTAGCAAACATTCCTTGTTTTACTTATAAACGGACACTTTTTGTTGTCTCCCCTCAGTCGTCTGAACCCGGTCTCGCATCCAAACACTGAGTCTTTTGTGTCTAGGATTCTTATAATAGCCACGTAGTTTCTAATTTACTCGGATCGTTCTGCGAATACTAAGCGTCTCGTATCTTCCGCAGAACTTCGTTGTGTCCTGATTGAGCAAGAAACAAAAGGTCCGTGCTCGGCCCGTTACTCTCAGCAACATAGGAATTCGGGTGAGCTCTGTAGGCTTCTGATAGTTCCTGCTCCCTCTTCAGCCGCAATAAGTATCCAACGGAGGGTGGCCTTGAGGATTTCCGAGTGAGAGGCTGACGTTTTGAAAATTTGCTTCATTGGTTCGATATTCGCCCTAATTGCAAAGTGTCATTTGACAAACTGCACCGGTGAGCATGATTTGCATGTGCATATAAATCTCCAGTCAGCGAGATCCTCCCGACGGACTGACACTGGGTTGAAAGTGTCGCAGTAGGATATGAAGATCTCTTCGCCTTCCTTTATATCCCGGGTAGCTCGAAGTTGGAAGCTGAACGAGGCGAGATCGAATAGCCAATCGGCAGAGGAGCAACAGCTGAAGATAACGCAGGGTTAGCCTCTGTTGGCTCCAGTGATGAAGCGATGGAGATACCTACCTATGGTTGATACGGGACATGGTCTTGCAGACGGCTGCATATTCGTCTCCTGTCAAAGAGTCCACTAAACCCGATGGATCTAGTCCGTTGGTCCTGATCACACCAAGGATGGGTCCACTGCCATCATCCAGATGGCAATTTGCCAAAGCCATAAACGCTACCTTGTCCTCCGGATGAAGACGAGAAACCAAAGGGCGAAGGAACCTTCGCTCCCATTCATCTAGGATCGCCTGGCCATGCAGCTCAGAAGCAAGCTCCTGGATGTGATGCTCCAATTCTGGAGTGCGCAGATACGTAGGGGTGACAGTGAGGGGTCTCTCCGTGAAGATCAACTCCCCCAGGAAGAGATTACGCGTGGCAAATAAGCCTAGTCCATACGGAGAAGCGCGGACGCGACAGCAGATGCTCTCTGGGTGGATTGGCTTTCCGGGGTATCCAGGGGTCGACACAACCTGACGAATCAGGCTGGGTCGGATGAGACATTGGGTTTGGGTCTCGTCTGTCGAGGCAGGTAGTTGGGTGAATATAAAGCCCTCTGACTGTCGTTTGAATGGTTCAAATTTCCGTACGCTTGGATGTCCATACCTTTCACTGGCCCGACTTCCATTCCATGCCGCGTGCGTATCGGTGGTGGGGTGGGGAACGACAGTTGTTGTCTTCGTGTGCTTTGGGTCGCCTGAGAGTCCTCAAACAAAGATGGACAAACCTCTTTCCGCCGCCAAACCATGTCGGCAGCACCCACCCATGACACGGACTCGGATGATGATGATGATGATGAATTTGTTCCCGCCTTGGGAGCTGGTCAGCGTCGATTGTAGCCTCCGACTAATGCCATCTTAAGACTCTTTCTAGACTCTTCCTCTTCCGAGGACGAACCCGAGGCGAAACGCCCCCGTATCGATGCGACCCCTCCGACTACTGCCCAAACCGCGGCGGATGAAAAAGAGTACGTTCTTTCATTGACTATGTTAGTTGTCCAGATGGTTGATGTCACTACAGGGCAAGGGATGCATTGTGGTCGTCGTTCCAGGCATCATTAAACGAAGAACCGACGCATGTGGGGGCTATCCAGGAGTTAGTCAAGATTGAAAAGAGATATAGATATGCTGGAGAGGAAGTCGTGTAAGTCACATTTATGTCGACCTCTTCTAACGCTCATTGCACCGCACAGGGAAGTCGTCGAAGTTCCTATTGACTCTTCTAATGCGAAAAAGTGGCCGCTGTGGCGCTCACCCGAAGAAACGCAGACCACGACGTCGTCGGGGCCACCTCCCGAGTCATCTGGTCCTTCCAAACCCACCCCTAAGCGACCTGGTCCCAGAAAATCGAAAGCATCGCTACCGTCTCTTCCAACATCTTCACAAAAGACCAAGAAGCTTTCTACCTTGGACAAGTCAGCAATGGATTGGCGGGCACACGTTCAAGGATCCGAATCTGGCTTGAAAGACGAGCTTGAGGCCAATCGAAGAAGTGGAGGCTATATTGAAAAGATAGAATTCTTGAACAGGGTGGAAGAACGCAAAGCGAATGTAATGGAGGCTGGCAAAAGCAGCAAACGACGGAGACCGTGATTTTGGAAGAATGGATTGTTCGACACGATAACGCCACTAGCTTCGAGCGACGGGTAACGGTCATCCATCCATGTGAGCTCCTGGTTTACACATTGGGAATTTGAGTGCGGCCAGTAATCCCTACTCTTGACAGCATTGGCGATGAGAAATCAGGTTGACATGCACAACATTCCGTTTGCAATTATGCAACACCCCAGACCTCAGGATACTGGCTTCTTTTGATACATCTCCTTGCAATTTCCGTCTTTTGTTAATCTAACTCGGTCCTTAAGCAATTTTCCAATATCTGCCAGTTGAAACCAAAGCTATATTATCGACTCTTCATCGACCAGGAAGCATAATATAGGCCGAATCACAGAACCCCACTACCTGATTCCCTCATCTCGTATGCAAATTCTCATGATCTGAACTGAGAGATCCTTGAAAATCTTCAAAACGGATATCATTCTAGTCCGTCGACAAAGTGCATGTGTGAGGAAGAAAAGTCAAGATGCATCATGTCAGGCGGCTGTCGAGAAACGGAATGTATCCTTGGCAAAGAACACATCCATACCCACCATCCTGCAACCTCATCTCCACCACCTCCCCTCCCTCTCGCTCTCATGTTATAAACTGGCGTCCCACCCCCCACCATCCCCATCCCCAAAAGGGGGATTTTGTACCATCTATACGGCGACGGTGTCCCAGGCGACCAATCATATGCTCCTCATCAGCCGCACTCCCTCTCCCTCCGGTACCCATCCCCTCCCACCTCCTCCGCCCCTCGCGAGACAAAATCCCCCGATCCATGTGACGAGAGTACACAGCAGGCCGATACGGACTCCGATCACTCACTCGCCCCCTAATACAGATGCGGCCGCCCTCTCAGCTCTGTCAGCAGCAGCAGTAGCAGCCAACGCATCACCAATCCCAGCGCGGGTGCCCCACCCGGTCTATAAGTATTTAATAATAACTATCCAACGGGGAAAAGATGACGCACCTTGTGAAGCGTAAACAGGGCGTATAACTTCATGATTGCATAGTAATATCCAAACAGGATGTGTGCAGGGACGTAGATGACATCTTGAGGGCGGTACCAGAGATAGGGAAGGAGCTTGGCCGTCCGTGTGGCTAACAGCCAAACTATGTACGAACCCAACATGTTCCTTGAAAGAAGAAAACCAATGAGTAGAGATAGGGACGAGGGGACTAGCAACACACCATCCGCCCTGCATGACTCTCGTGCCTTTGTAAATAAGATACGAAACGAGACAGAGCCCGACGAGCAACACCAGCGGATTGAACAGTTTGTCCACCTGTTCAGGGACCAAAGTATCAACACCCATTTCAGGAACGAACGAAAAAGAAAACATACCATCGTGTACGCCACATACTGATAGCTCGTCCAGACATGCCTCTCCACGAACACACTCCTCAGATCCGACCTCCAGTTGTTCCTCGTCCACCTCGACACCTGCTTCAAGAACCTCCAATTGGGTTTCATAGTGCTTAGTATCTCAGCTTCCTTGCAGACCTGGACATAAGTCTTCCATCCGTGGCTGACCATCCAGCGGGTCAAGAACAAGTCATCACCCGAGTTGAGCTGGTACTTTCCGAGCCAATAGTCATGCGTGAAGCCGTAGAGGAACTCGGGGTCTTTGAGGATGACGGTGCGGTAGGCGGCGGTGCGGCCTGCTAGGCAGGATGTGCCGCCATCGATGTAGGTAGAGGAGGCGAGATCGATGTTGCGCATGCAGAGACGAAAGGCGGCGAGACTTCCCAGATGGTCATCTTGTCGCCAACGGGCTGGACACACTGTGACGTGCCGACACCGCCGACTTTTTGGTCCTCGAAGCAGGCGAGCATGTAGGGGAGCATGGTCGGTCGCCATAGGGCGTCGTCGTCTGCGAAAACGATGATGTCGGTCGTGGTGTTCTTGATGCCGTGGCTCATCTGGACACGTTTCTTGGCAAAGGGGACGGTAAGAACGCGGATCCGGTCTGGATCGACGGCGTTGGCGAGGTCTTGGAGGGGCTCGAGCGTTTTTTCTTCGGTGATGATGAGGATTTCTTTGGGTTTGCCGACGAGCCAGCTGTGGGCTGCTTCTTTGAATTCGTCGCCAGCGTCGATGGTCGGGACGATGATGGTGACATCTTCTGAGGCAATGTAGGTGGGGTTTTCGGGGAGGGGAATGGGGCGGTAGGTGAAGGAGGCGGTAAGACGTATCAGGTAACCGAGGTAGCAGTAGAAGCTGGGAAGGGGTGAGCAGGGGGGCCAGGGGAAGGGAGGAGGGGGTACCTGAATACACCAAAGGGGACGACTGGGGAGATAAGGGGTGAGTGGACGGGAGGAGGAGGACGAGAAGAGCGCTTACATTTTGGAAAATCATCAGAGGTAAACCGACAAGACTCGATCACTGTCAACACATTGCTATGATGTAATCCGATCATGCTGCAGACAAAGATGTGGAAAATACTCTGCTTCCCATATCTGCGAAAGCCGGGTATCAGAACCTGACAGAGAACAACTCGCTGAACATGTGGGACGAACTTAGGAGCAAAAAAGACGACGATAATGATCGACGCCAGGATGAGGCTACCTACCCCAAGGGAGAGTTTCTGAAACCCGGCGATGCGGGAGGATTCTGGACCGTTGAGGGCGATGATGAAGGATGCTAACTGAGGGAGAACGGCGGCATTATGATAGGTGACGTGCCAGACGAGGTGGAAGCTAGACGCACGATATAGAGCCCACACCCGAGCCAGCCGAAAAATGTGAGGGTTTCTTTGGGGAATATTTAGGCCACCTGCGAACGAAGCAACCCTCTCTTCTTAAACACAAAGCTAGATCCAATAAGCACGCCGCTGGACATCGCCAGGATAATTCCGAAAACCTAGGCGGTGTCAGCCAACGGGATTTAAAGTCTGGGTGTAAGAATGTACCTTGAGGTTGCTACCGGGGGGGAAGGTAGAACTTGGCTGCTGAGGCTGAGGTAGATGCTGACCTCGGCATCAGCGACATGGTGGTCACTTGTAGGGCTATGTTAAAAACCCCGATGACTTCTTAACCATCCTAGTTTTCTCATTTCACTGCAGCTCACTACAAGCATTGGCTCCAATGATCAATAAGTCAGGCCGTACCCCCTCATCTCGCATGAAAATTCTCATTATCTGAATACGGTTTGCCGAGAGATACTTAACAGGCTGAGCAAGAGCAGGATGATAGTCCTCTTGGCGCTAATTATTCCCGAACGGCTGTCGGGAAAAGGAATGTATCCTTGGGATCATACTGGTCCTTTAATAGCTAGAGACGTCCATGATTAGCTCCGTAGGACCGAAGTTGTCCTTCAGAAATCTATAAGCCGCTTGGCGAGAAAGAAGCGCACAGAAATGAACATACAGTCCGTGAGTTTGTCGTCTATATAATTGGTATATGCACTGCAGAGTTTTGTTAAAATTACAGTCGTCTAGACCAGGCTGAATGAAAGCACTCACCCGTAAGGCCAGCTGTGTGGGCTGTTGGAGACAATACTGTCTACCATTCCTAGATTGTCCTATATTTGCCTTTGAACAAGTACGATCTTGACTCTAGACTCACCATCCACAAATGAAAACCCGCTATCCGGGAAAGACGGAGACAAGTCCGAGGTGGATGCATAGAATTGGATGTTAAACGTGGAGCTTCTTTGGAAAAAAGCCGTCGTATCTGTAGCGACACTGATGGCTGAGTTTGCCCCGCCATATAGCTCCACTTGAACAAACCATCTCTGGATGACGAGCGTTAGCCATTCCCCTCCATGTTAGAAATGATCCGACACCACAAATCGAAACTGACCATTGTCGAGCTCTGACTCTCATTTGCAAGAAATCTGATAAAGGCATTGATAGCTCCCATCGACATCGGTGAGCTCTGATGTGTTGGTACGGTTCGGTTGTGTTGTGTCCAATGACCCGCCTGACAGGTACGTCACACTATTAAGATAAGTCCCTGTTACTAGGGTGGCTTGTGGATTCTTTGGTAACCGAGCAAGTAGAGGGGACAAGACGCCAGCTAGCTCGCTTTCGGGTCCATACCATCCCCCAAGCAGCTCATAAGACATCGTTCCTGGAGCGGAACTCTGAAAGAGATTGATCTCCCCTCCAAACTCCGGAGGAATATCGATCTGCACGAATGTTTGGAACGCAGCAATTCCGTTCGCGGCATCGGCAGCATCGAGATTGATCCATTTATATTGAAAAACGGTGGCGGAAGGAGGAGTGGGAAAAGTCTTCACTTCGATCGACGTGGTTATTCCAAATGAGGCCGCAGAGCCGCGCAAGCCCTTGGATCCTTCTAGTTAGAAAAGATAATAGACATCACAACGGTGGCAGGATTACCCAGAACAGATCCGGATGGCTTTCTTCGGTGGCTCTGGTGATGGTGCCGTTGGGGAGGACGAGATTGACAGCGATTATGGCGTCAAGTGTAAGGCCCCACATGCGGGATGTGAAGCCAAATCCACCAAAAGCTATGGACGATCTCAGACGCGTAAGGCCAGTAATTAACAGAATAGACAGGAAGTACCGAAATGACCACCAATTCCCACATAGGGACACTGTACACCGTGTGGTGGCGCTCTTCCGGCATTATCAAGTGCTGTTGCGACGTCCCCAAGCCGATTTCCCGACTCGATGATTGCTGACCCTTGAGAAGAGTTTATTGTGATTTTGTTGAAATTCCGCAGGTCGACGACAAGAGCACCATCTTGCCCACCCAGGCCGTTAGCAATGTAACTGTGCTATTGGTAGGTTGACAGCCAACGTTGAGCATGAATAGGTGAGCACTCACACCGCCGCTTCTAGCAACTACACGCAGCTTATGCGCGGCACCGATCTTAATGATAGTGGAAACAACTTGAGGATTGTTGGGAAAAGTAATAGCGGCGGGTTGGATGGTGAACCGCAGGTTGACTATTTTGTTCTATCGGACCTGTCATCGTCAGACCACGAAAAGCCATGAACTCACAGGCTTGGCCAGCAGATGGATAATCCGAATCCCCTGGAAGCGTCGCGGCGATGCCCTGAGAAGTCAAGTCAGTTCTCAAATGGGTGAAAACAGTGAGGCGGGTCGCGGGGGAAAACATGAATGCCACGAAGCAGAGCACCGTCACCTATTAGGAAAGAGGACCTACAAAATTTCAGCTTCCAGACCATTGGTCCCGAGATTGCGGCGATATTCATCGCTATGTCGACAGCCACCTGACCGATGTACATTTCGGATTCAAGCAGACTGTTGTTCGAACTTCGAATTCCTCTGAACGCCCTGATCATAGCCGATAATCTGATAACGCTGAGCTGTTGAGTATGAGATAAGGAAGTATAATTACTATAAAGAACGCGGTGACTCGACTCACGCCTGGCAGGCAGGCTAATCGGATCTCTCCTTCGGAGGTGATATTAAGATCTGGCGGCAAACGCGATTTTGACGTTAACCACATTCCAGCGGACGACTACATTGTGGCGGAAGATGTGGCGTTGGGAGGACGATGACAATCGGAATATAGTAATCCATGGTCAGTATTATATAAAGTTCATCAACGCGTCTATCTCCACATGCCTGAGACTTACTCCCCACCTGCCCACATCCTCGCTCCTGATGTCCTTCCGGAAGACATTCACAAACTTTCCGATGCTTCCGTGAATCGTCTCCGTGGGGCCAAGAAATTGCCGTCTGATGAGGACAGCTTGGAATTCCGGGTTGTGCTCGTGCTTAAGGTCATCGAGAACGCGATCTGGGAATCGGATGGCTCCGTCTGGGAAAGACCGGAGGAATTCAACATCAAGGCATTATTGGAGGATGAGGAAATTCAGAAAGCGGTTCATCACGCTTCAAAGAAGAGGGAGTACCAGCTTATTCGGAATCTCGGTTCGTGTCGTTGTGTCGTTGCCGTCACGTACCATATATCAGTCACGTGTCTATCTCAGCGGCTTTCAGGAAAGGGTACCGTCCTCAAGGATCCAGCTCTAGTAAGAGACTTGTTCTCTCGGATCTTGTTACTGAACAACCTTGGGTATTGTAGATTTCCCGAAGAGGAGTGATACGG
>Ga0307516_10001479_pt1 | contig 32371 bp, 30 predicted proteins | sample 19_EM_MG_FD_203310 | JGI IMG/M metagenome (GOLD analysis project Ga0307516, IMG submission 203310) | Populus trichocarpa ectomycorrhiza microbial communities from riparian zone in the Pacific Northwest, United States - 19_EM | ecosystem: Host-associated > Plants > Roots > Unclassified | place...
TCCCGACTCCCACCCCCCTCTCCCCGGCGTCCCGCCGCGGGCGGGCCCCCCCCCCCCCGGCTGTGGGAAGACGGATACCTGAGAAACCGGCAACCCGAGCAGGGCCCTAAGGCGTGCCAGTCTAATTACAGAAGAAATAGTCAGCGGGTGGTGCGCGCCGAGGGCCTTCTCGAAGCCGTCGTGAGCCCGCTGATACCACTCGAGCGCCTTAGGGTACTTCCCTTGGCTCTCAAATACGCTTGCCATTTGGCCGACAGTGTTGAGAGTGTTTGGGTGATGCTTGCCGAGGGTCTTATCTTCGCCGCCAAGAGCCCGCCGGTACCACTCCAGCGCCTTAGCGTACTCCCCTTGGCTCTCAAATAAGTAAGCAAAGTTGTGGACAGTGGTGAGAGTATCTGGGTGATGGTTGCCGAGGGCCTTCTCTTTGCCGTCAAGAGCCCGCTGATACCACACGAGCGCCTTGGCGTACTCCCCTTGGCTCCCAAATACGCTTGCCATTCGGCTGACAGTGGTGAGAGTCTCTGGGTGATGCTTGCCGAGGGCCTTCTCTTTGCCGTCAAGAGCACGCTGATACCACACGAGCGCCTTGGCGTACTCCCCTTGGCTCTCAAATAAGTAAGCAAGGCTGTGGACCGTGGTGAGAGTCTCTGGGTGATGGTTGCCGAGGGCCTTCTCTTTGCCATCAAGAGCCCACTGATACCACTCGAGCGCCTTGGCGTACTCCCCTTGGCTCGCAAATACGCTTGCTATTTGGCCCACAGTGTTGAGAGTGTTTGGGTGATGCTTGCCGAGGGCCTTCTCTTTGCCGTCAAGAGCCCGCTGGTACCACTCGAGCGCCTTGGCGTACTCCCCTTGGCTCTAAAATACGCTTGCCATCTGGCTGACAGTGGTAAGAGTGTTCGGGTGATGCTCGCCCAGGGCCTTCTCGTAGCCGCCAAGAGCCCGCTGGTACCACTCCAGCGCCTTGGCGTACTCCCCTTGGCGCTCAAATAAGAAAGCAAGGTTGTGGACAGTGGAGAGAGTCTCTGGGTGATGCTTGCCGAGGGCCTTCTCTTTGCCGTCAAGAGCCCGCTGGTACCACTGGAGCGCCTTGGCGTACTCCCCTTGGCTCTCAAATACGCTTGCCATTTGGCTGACAGTGGTGAGAGTGTTCGGGTGATGCTCGCTGAGGGCCTTCCCGTAGCCGCCAAGAGCCCGCTGGTACCACTCCAGCGCCTTGGCGTACTCCCCTTGGCTCTCAAATAAGAAAGCAAGGTTGTGGACAGTGGTGAGAGTCTCTGGGTGATGGTTGCCGAGGGCCTTCTCAAAGCCGTCAAGAGCTAGCTGATACCACTCGAGCGCCTTGGCGTACTCCCCTTGGCTCCCAAATATTCTTGCCATTCGGCTGACAGTGGTGAGGGTGCTTGGGTGATGCTTGGCAAGGGCCCTCTCCCTGTCGTCAAGCGCCCGCTGGTACCACTCGAGCGCCTTGGCGTACTCCCCTTGGCTCTCAAATAAGTAAGCAAGGTTGTGGACAGTGGTGAGAGTATCTGGGTGATGCTTGCCGAGGGCCTTCTCTTTGCCGTCAAGAGCCCACTGATACCAGTTGAGAGCCATGGCGTACTCACCTTGGCTCTCAAATACGCCTGCCATTTGGCCGACAGTGGTGAGGGTAATTGGGTGATTCTTGCCGAGGGCCTTCTCGTAGCCGTCAAATGACCGCTGGTACCACTCGAGCGCCTTGACATACTCCCCTTGCTTCTCAAATAACCGAGCAAGGTTGTAGACAGTGGTGAGAGTCTCCGGGTGATGCTTGCCGAGGGCCTTCTCGTAGCCGTCAAGAGCCCGCTGGAGCCACTGAGCAGAGTGGTTATAGTGACCTCGTAAATGGTCTATTGTGCCCAGCGTAGATACTGCTCGTAAGATATTGGTGGGATATTCATTTTGTTCCCTACGGTAGAATTTGGAAATATTTTGAAAGCAAAGATCAATGTGGTTAGATATTCGCCGTTCGAACTCCCAATATTCTCGGTCTCTGCGGATGTGTTCCGTTACGACAGCCGTGGTGATCAGCGAAATAGCGTTTCCCGCGTTGGCTCGCTGATCATCCATGTTGAGATGCTCCCGTGCCCATTGATGAACGATTGGGTGTATCCAGAAGCTGTCGCACTTAGCCGACGAAGTGGCTTTCCGTTTTACCAATGAAAATGCCAACAGATTCTCAATAGCGATATCGAACGTATCATTGTCTTTCCAAGTGTCAGTTTACTATTTCTGCTGCGGAGGTCCTGTTCAAGACATACCGTTGTTCAACCATTCAACCCCGGTCCTCCCACGATGAAACAGCACATCCGGAATATCTTCGTTGCTCAGAAATGCACATAAATGTAACAGTTGGGCCGCAGAAGGACAGAGCGCTGCGAACGAAATTTCCCAGCAAGTGAAAACTGAGTCGTTTCGATAAGTCGGTACGCTAGGTTTCGTACTTGCAATACGCTTGAAATTGGCTTCCAGCTTCCGTAGGTATGTTTTGCAATCGATCTGTGTCATTGCTATATACGCTGCTGCTTGGCTGATCGCCAAAGGAAGCCCCCCAAGTTTTTCGACAACTTCGTCCGCGTCCTTGATACCTGTCCGACCCAGTTAGCGGGATGAATTTTGAATATGTGCCTTTCGTAATTACTCATTGCTGACAGTTCCTTGCCATCATCTGGTATACCCTTGGACAGCATCGCACGACCAACATCTTTCTCCACCTCCACGACCGGAAGCGAATAACCAAGAAATTGGATCTCTGAGCGGCGGGACGTTACGATGATTCTGCCCCAGTTTGCTGTTGGCAGGTAGTCGAAGAGATTCACCGCCTCTAGGTCGTCATAGTTGTCGAGTAATAGCAACCACCTCACGTTTCCCTTTTTCTGAAGCCATTGCTTGAAGCCCCGCCATACCAAATTGGAATTCACCATATCCTGCTTGATGGCGCCCGAGAGGTCGATACCACCTGGGATACCGAGTTCGTTGGCAATGCAGGTGTAATCAGAATTCGAGGGAGATCTGGTAGCATAATGAAATACCAGCTGTTGGAGGATTCGAACCCCACTCGACTCCAAAACTGTTCTGTCCTTTGCATCAACCCATAGAATTGTGCTGTAGAGCTTCTCGTAGCGGTGTGCATACTCCAGGGCTATCTGTGTTTTCCCGATACCTCCCAAGCCATGTAGAGCAATCAACAGCCTCGCGGTAGGGGTCGGAGCATTCATATCGGCCTCAGATTTTTCAGGATGAAATATCGAGTGAATTCGGTCAATCAGGTCCTCCCGGCCACAGAAGTACTGGTTTCTGGGAAACGGTAACTCCGGCGGAAGCTGGAATTCATTGAATGAATCCTCGTTCGTGGAAGGTCTTTCTAATTCCGGAATGAGTCTTGATAGCTTCAGCTCAACGAGTGTGCATACCTACCAGGTGATAAGACGGGCTCAGCGATCTTAGACAGGCCTTCGTTGCATCCTTTGGGCTGACGAACAAGAGCACCAAACTTTTCCAACCCTTCGCATTTCTGGAGATAGTAATTCGCCGTATATCCTTCACAGAGATGGTGCAATCAGCCAAAGCCCTACCTCGTCCTAGCATAGAACAGGTTGTCAAACCAAACGTTACAGGCCCTTCGATTCTCGCATGATTTAATTCATTGTGCTTCGCATTGTTGTAGGTGTGAGAGTTGCCGGCGGTGTTGTCAATTTCCATTGTCGTGTGTCCGCTGTTGCAGATGGTGGTGTAACTGTTGGCTACTCGACCGATGCTTTGGTGACCGCAGGGGCTTTCCGAGGAGTTCGGCCCGATGCCGATGTTATTCCGCTGCTGCAGGGCGGCGTTGCTGTTAGCCCGCTCTGATCCAGTTGTCGTGAGGAAGGCATGCAATTCTGACCGCCACTCTTGATCTACCGCCACCTCCACGGTTCTTCTGCTCATTCCCGGACGAGTTCTGCCGTTTATCCATTCGTCGGCTCGACCACCCCCGGCGCGCCCGTGCGCGCACTCGACGTCGGCGCGCCTGCTTGAGCTTTTCTCGTCGGATCCAAGGAGTGATCATGAGAAATGCTGAAGGTCAACGGATCAAGTCGATTATGCCCAGGCTGTAGTTTGTGGTTGGGGTGGCGAGCTGTGGTTGCGGAGGAGCGTTGTTTGATCCCAGTGCGGGGCGAACAGCCAGCTGCGGATTGTGCGTGGCCGGCTTGCTATGTATGTATGGAGCCGCGAGGCTCTCGAATGTTCAGCACGTGCATGTGGTGTGCTCGCGGTCGCACAGGTAAAGTTCGGCGCATTCCATTGCTCGCCGATGAGCGTACCTATGTAGCAGCGGCCAAGTGCTGGGCACCTCTTGCAGGGCTTGATTCCGCTAGGCACAGGAAAGCTTCCTTGCCCGGTATATACTCTAAGTCTCGTCTACACTTCCCTCATACTTGTAACTACGCACAGATCAGGTGAGACGGGCGTATCATATCTTATTGAGACAGGCCTGGGCGGAGGGCAAAGGGGAACTTGCAACGTGCCGCCACCGCGCGGACAACAGACGGGAAAGCTGGATAAAAAAAAACGTGCGCCTCCATAGTCTAGATAGGCTACATGTGACTACGAGTAAACAAAACTCACACGTTGCGAGTTGCAAGTTGACGAGATACGGCGGTCGAGCCGACGAGCCGACCACCGCGGGCGCCCCCAGTCGGTCCGTGTAACTCAGCCATTCCACCCCACGGGTGTCTGCCTCCTCCGCCGCGAGCTTGGCCCACTCATCGGCCATCACCAGATCTTGATGGTTAAGGCGTGGTAGATATATCCGCTGCGCTGTGTGAAGGTGATTCTTTGTCGTTTGCGTCTATTGTAACCGGGATGACGCAAAGCGGGAAGGATTGTGGCGGAAAGGAGGGACCGGTGGGTTTCTTACTCTTTTTTCTCTTCCTTCTGCTTAAATCGGACATCAAACTCGAGAACAACAATCCCATCATCACCATTTTGATTCCTTGCTTCTCCCTGCGCGCCAATCTATCGACCGAGACGTACCGGCCGCACGGGGAAGAGTGTTGGGGTTCTCAGCTGTAAGAGCGTCGCGCTAAATCATGTCGCCTGGGGATCCGCGCAAGGATAACTTTTGTCGTTCACAGGTCAGCTGATGTCCTCCACACCGCCCCCGCGGCGCGTAATTGCCAAGTCTGCCACCTGACGAGCCCCCACCTTGCCCCCCCCCCGCATATGCGATGAGGCTATCCGTCGGTATATAACCTGCCATCTCTCTGCGCGGGCAACGTTGGCTCGCCAGTTTTCGATGCAATCGCCCTGTCGAGCCTCTCCTCCCGCCACGATGTCCCTGCGCAGCGCCTTCCGATACGATGTGCACGCCTATCAAACGACACCGCTCACGGAGCTCGACATCTTCCAGCCGCCAGCTGCAGAGGGCTCCCCGACGCCGCGCAAGACGCTCGTGTTGTTTCACGGCGGCGGACTACTCACCGGGGGCAGGGGCATGTTCATCCCGGTGGGGCTGGCGGCCGCGATGCTGGCGGAGGGCTGGATCGTGGTCTCGGCGGACTACTCTCTGCTGCCGCAAGTGAGCGGGGCGTCGCTGCTGCGCGACATGGCGCAGCTCGAGGCGTGGCTGGTGGCGCACGCGGCGGCGCACGGAATCGACACGGACAACATCGCCGTCGCTGGCGAGAGCGCGGGCGTCCTCGTCGCGACCCTCGCCGCCGCGCACTGGAGATGCATCCGGCCCAAGGCGCTGCTCGACTTCTTCGGGATGCTCGATCTGACCGCGGACTGGTACACGGTGCGGATGGCTACGGGTCCGCCGGCCTTCCTCGGCACCTCGGCCGACGACCCCCAGGAGGCCGAGTTCGCGCATATCCTCGCGAGCAGCCACGTGATGACATCCGACGGCTACACGGCCGCCCCCGGCGGACGCGCCCGCTTCCTCGGCTGGGCGTTCAGGGAGGGCGTGCTCCACGACTTCTACATGGGCAGGCACCCGGCCCAGCGCGCGATGGGCATCAGCGCGGTGGCGCAGGAGATGGAGCGCGAGCTGCTGCCGCTGCGGCTGGCGGACAGGATGCCGCCGACCTGGGCCATCCACGGCGCCGCCGACTCCCTCGTGCCCGTCGACGACTCGAGGCGGTTCGTCGACGCGCTGAAGGCCGCCGCCGTTGAGGTCGAGTTCGTCGAGGTGCCTGACGGCGAGCACGGATTGGAGGGACTGCCGAGCGAACAGGGGACGGATCTTGCAGTCGCGTTCCTGCTGAAGTGGGTCCGTTGAGGGGGGCGCTTGGTTGTGTTAATGGCTACCCTTGTACATTAATTGCTGTGTTATTTATGTGCTTGGTGAACAGCTTTGCGAGCAAGAGACGATGCTGGAGATTGCTAGAGATCTAGCCACCGGCGCTGGAACAACTTTTACACGTATCTTCCCCGCCGCACCTAAAGCATATACAGGAGCAAACGATCTCAGGGATGCTCATGATTCCCAAAAGAACCCGAACAGAACTATCCCTTGGCTCCTTCCTTCCCACTTGCCTCCTCACCAGCTGACATTCCCACCCTGCGCCTTGGCACATATCTTCAACACTTGAGCGGTGCATACAGCGTTATTTTTTTTTGTTTATTCGTACTCGCATGTAGCCTATCTAGATTATGGCAGCGCACTTCGGTGGCGGCACGTTGCAAGCTCCTCCCCACCCTCCGCCCAGGCCTGTCCCACGAAGGTGAAATGCGCACCAAAGAAATTACAAAGGAAACAAAAGTCCGATCCAAAGAATGAGCGAAAGGAGAACGCACCAGTCCCCCACCCCTCATCGTCGGTGGGCGCCATGGAAGAGGGGATGGGTAGGAACAGCAGTTCCTCCCCCGCACCCAAGTTACCTCGGCGACCACCTCCCCCACCTCCGCCCTCCTCTCCTCTTCCCGCTCCCTGAGCTCCCACTCAGACATCTCGCTCCCCGCGTCTTCCTCAGTCTTCGCCAGCCTTCCCACATCCGTAGTAGAGAGGAAGTCCAATACTGCCCGGCTGCACCTCTTGTCGGCAAGGAGGTCCCGGACTATGAAGGGGTGTACCGGCGTTTCCTCCTCCCGCTTTCCTCCATCACCTCCGTCCACAGTATCTTCTGCTGGCCATTCCACTCAGGACACACCTTGAAGAGATGGTCTCTCGTCTTCTTCTGGCATCGACACCACCAGCACTGCGGGGTTGGAACTTGGCCGTGTTGAATGGTTATGGCCGTAGGTGTGCGTAGATGGGATTCTTCACGTTGTGGTAGGGTTCGGACGGGGACAATCTCAGTTGCTATGTTCGTTGTAAGAGTACAGAACAGAAGAAGCCCGCCGAACCGAGAACACTAGGTACATCCACACTGCCCGCTTGGCCCCATCATTCCCATGGTAACACCACCCTCTCAACTCTAGCAGCTCCCATACATCCAGCGCCGAGAAGCTTTTCTAATAGGCCGGCTCTTTGTCTACTGGAGATACTACTCGGTAAGGCTGTCAGAATAATGGGCGTCCGGAGATGGCGGACCGGAGCCGACACGTCCGGAGATGACAGCTGCCCGAGTCTCCGAGCGCCGGTTTGGGAGACAGTCTTCCGTCTTTACCCCCCTTGCGAGCCCGTTGTATATAGAGAGAATGTTCCCCCCTGATGTTGTATGTATCAATCAATCAATTCACTATCTTTATTTCTCCATCCCTATATTCCAACACCTCCAACATCTGCTCCTTCACTAGCGCCTGTGATCGATGCATATTCACATTATGTTGTAGGGGTCTTTGTTGGCGCTTTGGTTGTTGCGGCTGTTGCTATTTGTCAGGCGGGTGGTCGGCACTTTGGGGAGCAATGGTGTCCGGTCGGGGTTTTATCGATCTGGTCGGGGCTCTGTAGCGATGTTATTGGCCAATGTGCAACTACAGTTCGAACAGTAGAATATCCTCGCGCCACTATTGGTCGCCGCTCGCGATTTGATTACTTCAGGTCGAGTGAGATCTCATGATGGCATCCTGTTGCCTTTGCAGAGTGATCGGACACCACCACAACAAGACATAAAGAATTGTACTTACATGGGAGAGTATTGGGAAAAAAAGATGAACAACATCCAAAAATTCTGTTGATCAGAGCAGATATGGTGTGTAGCTATAAGCGAATTATGTGGGCTCGTTGGTAAGTTTCTAGGTTTTGGCCGTACAACAGAGCTAGTACAGCGGGGTTTCGGCCATCCCGACGGCGGAAGACAGCAAATCATACACACAGGGAAGAGCACCGGAAAGAGAAGAGGAACTAGCTAAAAATTCTATTTATCGAGGGGGGACAGTGGGGCAGTAAGCGAAATCCTGTGGGCAGATTTCCCGGGTTTTGAGAAATGACCCCCTATTTCCACTACTATACCGTCACCACCACCCACTCACATCACCACTCTTCTTTAAATACCTCAACAACCAACGCTCCAATCGATAATCTGACAACAGGAGGTTATCTGCTACGATATTATCTATCATCTATGTGCAGTATTAGAAAAACTTAATTGGTTTTTTGTTGCTGGATGTGGATTGCGATCGTGGTCACGAAATTAGCGCGGTACCAACCGACCAAATTTTCTACTTGGACTTTTGTAACTAACCGCCGTCATTTGGTGATTTCTCAACAGTTGACAGAACATCCGTTTTGCGTGCAAGGGGTCTCGGGACTTGTAAGGGGCTCGACGGGAGACTGTCCCCGAGACGGTGCTCAGGGACTCAGAGAGCTGCCATTGCTGGATTGTCATGTCCAGACGCCCGTTGTTTTGACAACCGGTACACATGAGGAAGGGAGGGAGGGAGAAGGAGTGGGGACGTGATGGATTCTTCCGAGTTGCGAGTTAATTACGGGGTAGCAGTCGCTAATGAAGGCCACTGAGAATCCGAGATATATGGTCCTCTGTTTTTCAAAGGCCTGGGTGCACGGCTGCGCCGCTCTAATGAACTTGTGCAGCTAAGTCCTTCGAACGAACGACGGACCTCGTGAATCCGGCGCGAAGTGGTGATTGGAGGGTGGATTTTACGCAAGCCGGTCCCACCTAGTGCTGAACGTTTGCGTTGTCGTGTCCACCGGATGGCGTAAGTTTTTTTTTTGAGCGAACAGAAGGGAGGGAGAAGAGGGATTGTACACAAGTGTGTTGGATACTCTGAATCTCAAGGCCGATGCCTTTGAATGAGTGATAAATACTTCTGAAGCCATAGATTAAACCCAATACCTCCTCGAACCATGGGATGGCTGGGGGTTATCAAAGCGTATCTCGCGGTTTATTCCTAACTAGTACTATCTGCACCGGGTTCGGGTCACCTTCCGTCGAAGAGCAGCCCTGTAGTTGATTGGCAGTCCTTTTCTGCGAGACCGCCGGCGAGGCTCTGCCACGGTACAAGAGCTAGAAGCAAAGCAATGAAGGCACCCACCAAAGGGCTCACACTCTCCAGATAACCATCCTATCTAGTAGCTAGCCTTTGGAGCTCGCCTTAAAGCCTTTGCCATAATCATCGGCACTCAGCGATAGCGGCTCGAGTGCTAAATTATGATCGTGATTGGCAAAACGTTCCGATTGGTCACGTAGATTGTTGGTGAGCCAGATTCATGGGAGAGCACTCGTAATTTTAGCCGCCGTCACATCATCTGTTCATTGTTTTGACTGATATGCCCATTGAGTTGACTACTACCACACTCTGACGTTCCGGTGGTCATCCGGCACAGGAGCGGAAGGATAGGTTTTGGTAAGGTATTGTTGGAAATACTTCTCGCCGCTCCGGCAGTGCGTGCGGACGGAGGTTAGGTGACACTAGAATTGAGAGACGCCTCAGCAACACCGTGGCAATGCATGGCGGCGGCACTGTGTTGCAAAGGGGCCAGATTGGAATTAGCGTCGTGTGACAACTGGGCGTTCTGTATTTACTTACATAGTCCTTTCTTCTTCTTTCTTTCTCTGATATACTTAGCCATTAGATAGAAATCGTGAGCCGTTTCTTGAATTGAACTATTTCGATCCGACTCGCCACCATCTCGACTCAATAGACTGCTAAGCTCTAACATCTCCTCACCCTGCCGTGAACCCTCTCCTACTCTGATTCGGTGCTGATCTGGTGATTTCTCAACAGGTATCCGATGTTGGAAGTGCTGGAAAATGCTTCTCGCCGCATAGCGCACAGTGCTGAGCTGGCTAGAGTTGAGTGTACCGACGGGGCGAGCGGGGTAAGCGATCCAATAGGGATTAGCTAGGAAGTAGCGAGATACTCTGTCTCTCTTCTTCTTCTTTCTTCTTCTTACACTCTTATCAATAACAAGAAGTTGTCACGTCTCTCTCTCTCCTCGATCTTCTCTCTCGTGATCAACTCTCTCCACAATCTTCTCTCTTCCGCTCGTGCTCTACTTCGTCGTACCTAAAAGGCTCTCCCTCTCTAAGCCGCTGTCTCAAGACCGTACGGACGGCCATGTCAGAATAATGAGCGTCCAGAGATGACGGACCGGAGCCGACACGTCCGGAGACGACAGCTGCCCGAGTCTCCCGAGCACCAGCTCGGGGGACAGTCTTCCGTATTTACCCCCTAGCGAGCCCCTCGGGCCCGTTGTGTATAGAGAGAGTGTTCTTCCTTCGAAGTTGTATCAATCAATTAATTCACCATCTTCATCTCTATCGATCCCTATATTCCAACAAAGGCAGTGCCCCGTCTTCACCTAGTAGAACCGCAAGGCAAGCCTCTTAGTGCTCCCATCCACCGTGCCGTCTAGCCTCTAGCTTTCCGGCATCCTGTATATCTTTTAGAAGTCCGGCCTCCCGCCCACTACCGTGCCTCTGCCCACTTTTTCTCCGAGATCTCTCACTTGAGGCGCGCAAGAGATCTAGAGAGCGGCATCGCGCACGCCCCCGGTCCCTGAGCCATTCGACCCCGCGGGTGTCTGGCTCATCCGCCGCGATCTTGGCCCACTCATCGGCCTTCTCGTCTCCAGGGGGCTTTAATGTCGTTCGATGCATCCGCCCCCTTGTGCGCCGGGCACCACCGGATCTCAATAGTGATGTCCGGCTTGGCATTCCTCAGCTCCGCGATGTGCTTCCTCGCCTGGAGCGCATCTTCTGGCCGGGGCCCAGCTCCTCCGAGGCCATGCGTTTGATGGCCCCCTGTGCATCGGTGAAGATCGTGACCCGCTCCGGGATCGTCTTCTCGATGCGGCCTCCAGCGCCGTTGCGAGGGTGGCGCACTCTGCATCGTAGGCCTCCTGGTTGTAGCCCATGTGCGTTTTGATGCCCCCCAGGATTGGCCGTTCTTCCAAACCACCGCGTACCCGGTGGCTACGTCGTCTGGTCGTGGCCCGTCCGTGAAAATGGTGAGTCCAGGCCGCGCCTTTTCTGTCTCCTCCTGCAGCAGCTCCGCGTCGAGGGTTTTTGGTTCCACTAGCAAAACTGTGCTCTCCGTCCTTCTGACGTAGGCGAGCGTGTTCGTGAGCCTTCGCCCAAGCGCTGTCTGGGCGCCAACGATCTCCCGAGCCTGGTCGCCCTGCAGTAGGCTGAGTAGCCGTAGTTTGAACCACCGCTGCCTGTTCTTCAGCTGAGCTGTCGCTGCTCTGAGTCCTGACTCCATCGTCAGGGCGCTAAGGCTGGTTGTCCGGAAGCAGCCTGTCGTCGCTGGCGCTTCCTGGTTGACTAGCCGTTGCTACTCGTTTGCCTGGCCGATGGTGCCCCGGCTGTGGTCGCCCTTCCACCGCAGCTCCGATCCGAACATGGCGACTAACTGAATGCATGCCGCCATGTCCATGCCGCCATGTCTGCAAGCCGGCGGAGCCGCGCTATTGCGTTCTTCACGCTCTTCAGTCGGATGGTGTGGTGGTCATTGAGCGTGAGTTGGGAGTCCAGCCACGCCCCAAGCCACCGCGTTGCCTCTTTGCTGAATGGGAGGGTGTTAGCGCCAACCTTCACCGCTGCCGCCGGGGCGCCTTTTCCCTCCGGCAGATCGCCGCCTCGGTCTTCCCGTGGCCGGCCGAAGGCCACCGCGTTTCTCGCTGCCCAGTCGATGGACACCGCTGCCGCCTCGGGCAGCTTGGCCGCCACAGCCTCGTCGTCAGCCACCACCCAATTTCGTCCACAAAGGTTAGTCCTCGGATGACTGGCACCACGCTCTCCACCTCGTCGAAGATTCCTGACATTTATGTGACGAAGAGGATCGGCGCCGCCGGTGACCCCTGTGGGATGCCGGTATCCGCTGGGCTCGCCTCGCCCGTCTTGCCGTCAAGCACGAGTTTCGCCTGGCGGTCTGACATGAAGCTGCCAGTCCATCTGATGAGGTCCGGCTCGATTTCGATCTTCGCCTACCGATCGCCCTCCGCAGGTTCCGCCTTACCTCCTGGACCCGGCCGATTGCGCAAGCTCGAAAGATACCGAAGAGCGGAGAGTTTTGGTACGTATGATATGTTTTATTCAGATACCTACCTCACATAATCCGCAAAAAAGAATATGTTTGGATACCTTGTAGGTTTGACTATCTAACTGACTCACTCTCCACTGAGCCTTAACGAAAAGTGCGATCACATTGCTTCGTCGTGATGCCGCTACCCATCCAGTATACGTAAAGTACAAGTGATTCCTGTAAACCCAAAAGAACGAAGGAAATTAAAAGCATGCTAGTTAGATAGATCTCAACTGCCCGCAACAGCACAAAGCCCCAGTCTGCCGGCATGGGCGCCAAGAACTGTTGAAAGTAATGTCAGTGGGCTGAAGGAAACGAGTTTGATGGGTTGTATGGATTAATACCTCCTCAAATACCTCATCTACATTCCATCCTCCGAGTCTCCTGTGTCATCCTCCGAGTTTCCTGTGTCATCCTCCGAGTCCCCTGCCTGCGTGTCATCATCCAAGTCCGTTATCTCAATGTCTTGCTCTTTCAACGGAGTCCCATGTAACACATGCCCCATATGCGTCCTCAATGTACTCTGTCCCTTTTGTCTGAGCCCAATCAATGCCCTTAGTAACGGAATAGGACTCTTGGCGAACGGTGACTCCTGATTCATCGCGAGAGCCCGCCGATCTGCCCGCTCGACAAATCTTCCGCTGTGTATCACCGCTTCCGCCGCCGCGGTGAGATCTCCTGTATAGAGACCCAGGAACCCACACACCCTTTTGTAAGCCTCGTAGTTGCGGAAGTAAAGCTGCCCAGCGAAGATATTGAGCTGGTCCACCAAATTGATGTCGGGTTTCCAAGCGTACGGTAGAGGTAGAATGGGGCAAAAGTCGAGCGATTCGTACGACGGCGCAGCGAGAGTGCTTCGGGGGGAGTACATGTGTAGGCGGACCTGTGGAGACTGGCGGAGCTGAGGAAGTAGCTTGTTAACCTCGAAGGGGCTCAAGATTAGTAGGATACCGGGGTCCACAGTACTCGAGACAATCCAGTTGACAGGCCGGAGAAAGTCGTCAGTCCTACTGTTCTCTCCCGGCCCCGTCTCGATAACCGCACAGAAATCGGAGGTCGCCAACAGCCCCCGAGAGAATGTGTTCGACTGCAAGTGCACACTCGCTGATGTTCTCTCGAGGACACTGAAGGCCGGGAGAAACTCGACGCTCTGCTGGAGCCTTCCGGATTTTATAAATCGCCGGACTTCCTTAGCGAGATGTGGCTTTACCCCCTGCACCCTTGGTGGTCGTTGGATCTCCGCCTGGCGCTCCATCTCATGCGCCACCTCTCGTACCTGCTCCTCCTGCATTCCAGCCCGATGAAGATTTGCTACTCCGAACCCCTTGTAAGTCTCTAAGATCCTATTCAAGTCGCCAGACGCTATCCCAGGTCCTCCATTGTAACCGATTGTTTCGTCGGCTCCCACGGTAAATCCGTATTGCTCTTCGATAGTCTTCATTTCCTTCTCAAGTAAGGCTTCCGGAAATCCTATTCCGATATCTGACCAGGCTTTGAGGTGTTTGAGGTAACTTATTCCTTGCTGGGCCCAGATAGGAGCAATTTTCACGGTGTTGGCGATGGTTACTTCCATAGACCAGAACAAAACGTCGCGAACCTCGATTCTCTCGCGGTTGGCGTCCTGTGCGATTCTCATAATCTTCCTGTCGACTTCCGGGGGACCGCAGAACGTGACGGAGTGCCCATGTCCAAGCTTTCGCATCCTCATACACGCTTTTTCTGATTAGTCTTATATACGGGAACCAATTCCAACCGAGGGTCCATACCTTGTACGAGGCGATCCTTGGTCAAGTTAGGACCGAGTGTGACCGCCGCCCTACTTCCCAACGGAAACTTCAAATCCGTCCCCCTCGTGTGCGCTTCATCGAGATAGACCAAGCAAATACCCAAATTCTCCTCGTATGCCGACGCCCTCAACGGCTCCTTGTTACCATCCCTCGTCAGTACCATGAGCTCGCCACCATCGTCGAAATACACTGCTGCCTGTGCCAAATCATCCGCCACAAGATTCAACCACTTTTGCGCCACCTCTTCGTTTCGTAACTCTAACACCTGCGCCCCGACATCGAGCAACACTTTGGACTGGAGACCCCCGGAATGGCCCGCGAGCATCTCCAACAGCTGCTCTACTCCCATCCGTTCATTCGTGGTAGTAGCAGAGATAGATATGTAGTTGTTCTCGCACTGTAGCAGATAGCTCAGAACTCTCGCATTGGTGCTCAGCTGCGCCCGCCTGTCAAACTGCTTGATTGATAGAGGAAGCAAATAGCGATTATCGTTCGTCCCGCTAAACCCGGTAGTAGGATGTGCCTTCGTTGCAGCAAGGTCCCAGCCGGAAGTCGACAGCTTGTGAGGAAACTCCCTGGCTTCCTTCGGGAAGACGACGCCCGATAGGTATGAGTCGATGACGGTTTTGTTGTACCTGAAAGTAGGATAAATGATCTCTTTCCACACTTCCCTGTCATCGATATTAATACCTTCCAGCCGGCGAAGGTACGGCTCCGGTAGCGTAGCACCCTTAATCCAGTTTTCGTAATCCAAAGCAGGGTTAGCTGACATGTAGAGCTTTCGGAAACACGTCTTCAGCTGTGGCTGGCTAAGACCGCCGTAGTAGTAGCTGAGGCAGGTGAATGTCAATGCCACATCTGGATGACTGAATTCCGCTTTTCCAGCGGGTACATCCTTGGCGCAATAGGGAACAGCCATGAGAAGTGGTCGAGTTGGGTCAAGTCCATAATCTACCTTCCACCGCTTCTCTTTAAGCGCGAATAGGATGATGCCATGAGCGATAAGCCCTCGGAGAAGGTACAGGTTGTTACTGGGTACCTCTTTTTCTGCAACATACTCGAGGAGAGGGTCCGCATCTTGCCTGGTTATGTTGATGTCGGTGATGAAGCGGATTGCCAACTCCCGCTTGTCGACGGGGAAGTGACCGACTGAGACCGTTAGAGCTTGATCTGGGTTGCCAAATGCCGTGCAGTCAGCACAGTTTGCGCAGTAGGTAGCAGCTCAAAGGTAATTGAAGCGGTAGGGAACGCACCTTTGATGATCTTCTCTCCGATGGCTTTCAAAAGTTCTTTGCCTGCCTCAAGGTTCAAAATCCGGATTGACCCAAACCTCTTCACTTCCCCATGCGTCTCCACCTCAAAGTCCTGCGTATTGACCTCTTCCAGCCCCTGGAAATGACCTTGTATCAAGCCAAAAATGTTCTGGATGATAAACCATCGATCGGGATGATTCTCAACCGGCGTTGGACGTCCGACCGTATAGATTAACTCATGTCTCGTATTGAGAACCTCATCACTTTCATCCAGAATATCTCTCGAGTTTTGATCCAACCATCTCTGCGTACTGAGCAGCAACTGAGCAACCTCCGCGGTGTCCTTATGAGGCGAAACACCGGCACTGCCACCTCTTCCTCCATGCTCCGAGTTGAATAGCCTCTCCAAACCCACCAACTTGAAGGACAAGATATGTTCCGGCTGTACCAGCAGTATTCCGTTGTTTCGCATGCACTCTTCGTAGAGCCACCGCACCCTCTCAGCGTTCTTCTTCTCGAGCCTAGTCCTCCTCGAAAATGGCAGGAAGAATATCCTTCGATTGACTAGACCCCCGAGCTTCTGACGCAACGTCTGAAACATTTGCCCCAATAATGGCTTCAGCACGACGACGCGTACCAACTTCGTACCATCTGCAAGGAATGCAGCAACAATGGGGACGATCACAGACGTTTTGCCCTCTCCCATGCACAGCTGTATGATCGAGTTGCGGTTTTCCGGTGGCGCAATCATTGAAGATGCAATTTCGGATTGCACGCTGCGAATCAGGAAATCGTTTTCGATCTCAATGAGGACCCAGTCGGGATGCAGAAGGGGATCCCATCCTTGGTGTCCTCTGTTGTCAAGTTCCTTTTGAAAGTCGGCGCTAGGATTTCCGCTTGTGCAGCGCCCGAGGAGGCGTAGTAGACGCCTCAGACGTTGGGCCATGGTGATCGCAATGCCGAAGGTGACAATAACAATTCTCCATTCCGATGAGAGGAGGTTTGAAGCGCCCGTAGCTAGGTGCTGAAGTAGCAGCACCGGTGAAACGCGAGGCCAAAGGCCAGCTTCGTAAGCCATAGCGCTCCCACCCTGACGGACTGGTCCCAACTGCATTGCGATGGCTTCAAAAATCTCGCTCATGTAATCTTCGGAGATTTTCAATAAATCGATCAGCTCCTGGGGTAGGTCTCTCCTAGGGCCAACGTTGCGAGATGGCGTCTCCTCGACGTGGAGAGCTTCGAGGCTGTCTTCGAGTCCTTTCGCGTACCTTTGTCGGAACATGCTGTGGGTAACTCGAAAGTCGCGCAGCAAACCGTCGAGGCTATCGTGTCTCGACCCAAGGTGAGTGCCCGACCTTTGCAGGACAATGTCTTTCATCAGGGAAGCCGGGCACGTAGGGAGAGCCGGTGGATAGCGTCTGAGCAGATCGGAAAGGCGTATTGTGCTTCGAATTTTCTGGGTTGTGGTGTAAGTGTAAGGCCCGAAATGATGGTATTGGAAAACCGGATCTATCTCGGTGTTTGTTGCGTCGAGCACCTGTTGTACCTCCAAAATATGCCGTCGAAAGTGGAAGTTGCGATTCCACCTATCAAACCACAAAACAAGAGATTCGAAGACCTTGGGAACATGGATCAAAGGATAATCAAGTGGGTCATTCAGACCTCCGATGCCTGGTTGCTCACAGGGCCACATAGACTTTATCTCGTCTGCCAGTGCTGCTATCTGGGCAACTTTGTTCCGCCCGAAACAACCGGTGCGTCTTTCCTGGGTTTGCTGTTGTGTTTCGGAGCCTATGCTATCAAGCTTCGATTCGGCGCTCTCGCAGAAATCGACCACATGTGATCCGATGACTTTCGATAGAGTTTCGGTATTCGGTTCATATCCATGTTGCAGATCGTACGAGACGTGATTCGGCGGTTCGATCCGACAGAACGCTGGGTTGGTTTTGAAGGCGAGCAGCGTCGCGACGAGTTTCAGGTCGACCTTCCCGCCGTATACCAATGTGCTTAAAAAGAACATGCAGTAGTACTTCTTAGTGATCTCTGTGCTTCCTCTCAGCATATTATACAGGTCCAGCCACACCTTTCTCAAATCCGGATCCAGCCACTTGGGATCGTATCCAAGCCGCGACTCTGGGGCTTCTGCATGAGGCGCCGACTGTGCACCTGCAATTTCTCCAAGTGTTTCGAAGACCTCCAGGAGGTTTGGGTGCACGCAGAGCCCTCCTTCCGTGTACCGGTTAACGAGCGTGGCCACATAGAAGACTTTCGCCTCACCGAGGCTATCGCTCAACAGGTCCCTACTCGCATATGTCCTGTCCTCTGTCTCGCTAACCATCGACCCTCCAAACTGCTCCGTGAGGAAGACCGAATTCCTAATCGCGGCTCTCTTGGAGAGGAAGCCCGAAGTCTCAATCGCGGCATCGTCCCCTCGGGGTCCACTATGAATTGACCGTTCCGATTCACCAAACATGTCCAGCAATTCTACATAGTCAGTTATTTCTTTGACGCCCTTAAAGAACTCCTCATGCTGTGCTAACGGCGGTAATCCCGAGCTCCATGTGACCCACTGCCTGCACCTCGGATTCACAGGGAAGTATTGACGGCAGGGGGTTAGCGCAGCTATCCGTTGAAACAGCTTCGCGTCCTCACTATCTTCTCTCAGGGCCAGTACTGATTTTGTTGCCGCAGACCTTAAGCCGGCGAGAGCCTCTTCTGTTCCGGTTCGGCTGGTAAGGGGGTCCGGATGACAATGCGATGTCACTGCGTGGAGATAAATTTTGTACAAATGGCTGGTAAGACTTCCGTTTCCGGCGAGTCTACCGAGGATCGGGTCTATTGTGTAGAAGTGGTACTTGACTTTGTCCATGTTTTCCGTGTTGATATCGACTATTGTATGGGAATTCTGCTGCTTGCAGCTGACCGTCCCATAAGGAACGAAGACGCAGCGCGTCAGTGGAGTACCATCCAGGCGGACGACGAGGAAGTTTTGAAGCCCTGCGAAGGCTCCAATATGCTGATTGGAATCAACAACCATACCCCGGAACTGTTTGCACTCTAGCTTTGATGCCGCGGTGATGCTGAAGTCCAGTTTAAGCCTTGGAAGTGTAACCCAGACAACGCCACGCTTGTAGCTAACCACTATAAACCTGGGGTGCTCGAGAGGAGCAAGAACGCCGGCAATCATCGTGGCCGTCGCGCTTCTAACATCAATCAGATTCTGATAGGGATCAAGGTGAAGCTGATTTTCCGACCGATGGTTGGTTTGGGAGATGTATCGATAGGCGTTTGGGGTCCAAGGGGTGCTTTGTGCACAAAGATCAATGCGAATCTCGGTGCTGTTATGGTCGCTTGGTATCCCCGATGAAGTGGGGAGGTGTAGCCAGAAAACGTGATCGGAGACGATGCTGCTGGGGAAGTCATTGGCGAGCTTTGAACGCGGGATCAATTGTCGCATAACACCGTCACTCCCGCGCACGGTGCGGATAACGAGTTCCTGACCATGAAGCCCGAACGCAACCTGTCCCAACAGTGGATTAGCTGCTAGAATGTCGAAAGTGGTGAATATTTAGGTAAACAGTACATTGCAACCATCGATTGGCTTTTTCGTCTGAAATACCATTCCTGGCATACTGCTTGGGACAACGTCGAGTAATTTCTTAAGATCATGAAGCAGTTAGTATCACTAGCCGTCGCGGAAAGTATTTCATTACCTTTCCCATCAACTCCTGATATGTCGCATGAGTCGTATAGCTTTCGGGAAGTCTCCCTAATGGTAAACCCCCCACCAATAACTCTCCACTGATCAGGTTGTAGTGTAACATGTGACTCTCATTTTCCGCGCTCCCTTTGGTATGTGTATACACCCATCGATCGTTCGGAGGATCCATCGCCAACCAACAGCTTCCCGGTTCGTAGGAGCTCCAAATTGGTTTGAGATCAAGTCCAAGGTCACTTTTCGTGATCAAGTGCCTCAATTGATCCTCAACAGCATATGCAATCCTCATGTCCCTTTCGAGGATCGCTCTCGTCTCAGCCATCTCCGCGCTCGCCTCCGTCACTGTCGCGCTTGTCCCGGCCGCCGCCGCCCTGACATCGGCATGAACGTTGGTGCGGATCATCGTCGCACACTCGACTAAGACCGAGACATCTTCACCCGCACGGAGAATATCCCACAACAAACATGGCTCAACATCGAAAGTCATCCTGCAGGTAGCTGCCATATGAATGATGCGCATTTGAAACTCTTGCACCTCTCCCGGCCCACACTCCGAGAGCTGCCCAGCAAGCTTCCTTGCCCATGCAAGACACACTCTGCGCGCTTCCCTGAGGAAGCCCACGGCCGACAATCGCGTTGTCGCGCTTCTGGTCCCAGCGACAATCTGACTTGCCAACACAATCATGATCTGCACGGCGACAACTTCCCGCCAATTTGCCTCCACATCTCGCAACATCACCCCCAACTCGTGGATCATCTCTCTTCCAAACATTTCCTGCCCCGGCTCAACATGGGATTCTCTTTCAGTGGCATCGTTGGCTAAGCATCCGACCTGCCAAGCGGCTTGGACGAACAGCATTCTGACTGCCACTGTCCTAAATGTCAACGTCCGACACCGGATCTCCCTAAGCATATTAAGCCATTGCAGGCGCGAACCAGAGCGGAGAAGGCCGAATGCAACGTATTCGTGGAGCGGTAGCTCATGAGGGCACTCGTATTGACGGGCAAGAACATCATTTGCTGTGTGGCTAGTATTCGTGATTGTGTACTGGAGGTTTCGGTACGGACCATCTGGGAGCTTGAAAGTACACAAATGTCTGATGTCCATCGCGGGGAGCTTGTCAAAGGTCCATATACCGGAACGGGTATCGTAGAGCCCAAAACGGAGTGGACACCTGAGGAAGATGTCGTCGCCTGTTGTAGAGAGGCGGCGATAGCGATAGTGAGTGGAGAGATACGACTTCGTTGTCGAAGTGTATTTGATTTCATACTCCCACGCATCGCGATCCGACTTGTAAAAGCTTCGTAGGCCAGAGTAGTTGGCACAGGTATCGTAGCCGTAAGTCGAGCGTTTGGGCTTTTCTTTAACGCAGAGGTCAATCAGGATCCGGAAAGTCGTCGCTCGCCAGATTGCAAAAGCCGATGGACACCGTAGCTCAAAGACCAGCGCTGCTTCCGCCAACGGATCTTCTGGAAGTGGCCACTCGTCGACCTCAATTTGCATCTCGTCGGCTTTCCTGGTGATCGCGCATTTCTTGCAATCTCGGTCATGGCGAGTCCAGCCCTGCGCCCAGTGTGTGTAGTATTCGCAACGCAAGGTTTCGGCATCGGCCCTTAAACCGTCATATTGCTTCTTCTTTACCACGAGTTCGGCCTTTTTGCGCGATCGAGCTGCTTCGGCGGCCCCCACAATGTCTTCCTTGAGCTTCTGAAGTGATTGTGTGCCTTGGAAGTACCGGACAGAGAATGTGGCATCAGTGATTTCAATCGAGAAGAGCGAAGGACTGCTTTCAAGTGCTCCAAGACGCCGCGCCTTGATGTACGTCTCGATGTGGGAGAGCCTGGTGCGCTGCTGCGCTTGCGGGAGGAGAAGCGCAGTCAGGAACGATTCGTTGAACTCAGGAGGGTATTCCACAAGCAGAGGGCAACGTAACAAGGTTAACCTGTCCAACGCCACCCACAGCTCCATTGTGGTCAAGACCATTATCGAGTTCTTCTCCGGATTCCCTTGATACGCCACGATTGCAACTGCAATGTAGTTAATGATACCAGCTCCGAGAATATCACTCGTAAGGGTGCTCGACATCAATCCTCCAGCCTGCGAGCCAAGCTTCTCCATGACCCACTTCTCGAAATCTGCCAGCATGAGATCCCTCCTGTCCTCCGCCTCACCGACCGTCGGTAGCTCTGGCATTGCGTCTGACGTCCCACGGTCCCGGACAACCTCGCGAGGAACAAAACACTCCGCCGGGGTCTGAAACTGGATATCCTTGAATCCCTTTATATACTCCCTGCACCCCGGCATTCTGATGATCGTATCTTCCATGTAGTTCAGCGAATCAGGGTCCCAGTGGAGTGTCCGAACGTTGCGCTGGACTTCCACCCACTCTTTCTCAACCTGCAAATAAGCGCGATTCCCTGCGGTCTGGGCCGAATCGAGAACGAATCCTGGCAAGCGATCATGTAGCTTGTACACCCTCCTGGAGACCTTCGAGTTCATGATGAAGAGTCGATGCCCTACAATCCTTCTTCGTGTGGCACGGGTAAGCAGGTCGGACATGAAGTAGACCAAAAAGCTCTTGTACTCTTCCACACCGAGGATCATCTGCAGTGACACCCTAACCACCAACCATAGCGGACTCCTCCTCCACGGAGTTCCCGTAAGGTCCCACAATACCTCGTCGCTGATCCGCTTGGTAAACCTGTGGATTTGCGCCACCTGCCCAACCGCTCTTAGGATCCCTGTGAGCATCTCGGTCACAAACTTTGGATGTACGCTCTCCCTTTCCTCCGGTAGGCTTTGCCCCGCTTGCGTCGTCCTTACTATCGCCGCGGCGAGAGTCTCACGCTTTAATTTCTCCACGCACTCGGCGAGCTGGGGCAGAAACGTCGAGTCACTCATCACGGACCAGGGTACGATGAAGGCCGGTCCGGGGTAGGAGACTAGCAATTTTCCTGTTGTGCCCACGACAGAAGTCGAGATAGGAGAAGCCTCAAAGGAGGCGATGAGAACCCAGTCTCCCGTACGGCGTAGAAACAGTCCCGCGTTTTGGGCGGCGATATGGACACATATGGAGTCTCCAATCGATCTATTCGTTAGCTTCATCATAGATGAGAAACGTAGAAAAGTGCATGCTACCGCTATCCTTCAGTCCCATCACCGCCGAGGCAAATACGGTCGCGGAGAACAGAGTTTTGTTCTCGAACGCAACGAAACTTTTTAACATTTTGACAGCTCGGTACCACTGAGAATTGGTGAAGTTGCCGGTAGGAGGCTGTCGGGCATACGCGTCCGCGCAGTGAAGCAAAAGCTGTAGAAGTACCGCGTTGCCCTCGTCGATGTGGTCTTCGGCGTGTTGGGGCGGTTGTGGGGGAAGAAATACATGGTTGACGACGAAATCGAAGCAGTGGGGCAGGATATCGTCTGCGACGGTCAGTACATTATTATTTGGAGGATAAATCCCTCGATACAATCAAGGTGTCTGGGAAGCTAACCCTGGGTGTTCGCCATCACGACAGATTTCTTTCTTGTGGGTGACAGCCGGGAGTGTGTTTCGTTCGAGCAGATGGGTGGGGGTGGATCAACAAACACAAACGGGCGGATCGAGCAGGGTATATGAGGACAGCGCAGCTGGAAGCCAGGATACAGCTTGGCTGGCTTCGCCGCCGAATCACAGTGATTGAATTTTCCAAAGAAGCACACACATACGTACATGAGATCCCAGCGAATCCGCCTTGACTGAGCTAAAACGGATCGGTCACGCCGGTCAGAACACTCTGCAATCACGAAATCCTGTTCCCGCGCTATGTACACCTCTCAGTGAGGGCTGACTTTTAGAAGCGCTGGCTGGGACGTGTAATCAAGAATGGCGGGACCGTCTGGGTGATGAGTCCCATCTGGTATGTAATTTCGTATCTTCTGAATCGAAACTCAAGATAAACCCCTCAGTTGTATGCTGCCCGCCGTTTGGCTAAACTAAGAAGGAAGCGTGAAAACAAAGTACCGACTCCACTAGCGACTGATGTAGACTTTTTCTTACGTGTGCCGATATTCTGTACATACTTTGCGGGTTATGATCCACTTTGTGGGAGAGGTACAACACGAATGACGTGGGCCCAGTAGATCATGGACGCTGACGCAAAAACAGAAAACATAGATGATTGGATTGTTTTATACGGCTATGTAATTGCCCCGGTACCCCCCTCTTTATTGTAAACTCGCCCGAATACCCCTCAAAATTCGTATTTTATTCAATGCGCCCCATTTGACGATTAGCATCTCATGATCTACCAATCAGGCGGGAGGACGCGCGGGGCGAGGAAGAGTGCGCTGGCGCGGGTACGGAAAAGTCGTGTTCTGATTCGAGGATCTGCCGAGTGAGATCCTTGTGGTTCGGGACCCACAGCAAACGCTTCCAGTATAACACCCCATCCTTCAACCCCAAAATTTCACTCCCGGCCGGAACCGCCGTCCGCTGCTCATCACGAGGGAGAGCAGCTTCCTCCTCTGCATTGGTGCCATCCGGAACAGGTCCCCCTTGCACCGCTTCCTGTCCCGTATGCCCAGGAAGACTGAGTCGTTGTATCCTCTGGATCCATTATCGCTGAGGAGTCGTTTGATGTGGAATCCTTGAGTTTCGACTCAGGAGTGATAGTGGTGAAACTTGACCGGTATCTCTTCCGCGGTCTTAGTGATCAAGAAATACACCTTGGTATATCTCGTGCGGTCATAAATATAGATGATATAACGAATCCCCAATGCTGTACTTCATTGCCCCACAGAGATCTGAGTGCACGAGCTCGAATGGTGTTGAGGTCCGGGATGCCTTGGTACGTACATGTTGTTGTCGTTTCGTATGAACACATGTTTGACACAATCCTGGTGTTTCCCAGGTTTTCCCAGACTTCCTCGAGGGATCCGTGATGCAGTCTTCCGAGGGATTCGTACGCTCGTTAGAGGGATCCATGATACGCTTGTTCAAGCGCTCCAGAATGCGCCTTAAATCCTGATTATTGAGGAGCGCGAATCGTTGATGCATATGTTCACTGTTTTCGGGTGCTGAACTGTTCGCAGTGACCTGATTTCCGAAACATTCACCGATACGTCCGTTGATAGTATGTATAGGCCTTCTTCGAGGATGGCACGGAGAACGTTTCTCCCTTTGGTATTGGTGATCGAGCAGATACCCGATTTGAATGTTGTAGTATATCCATATAAATCGAGTTGTCCTACGGACAGGAGGGACGTCCGGAATTCCGGAGAGAAGAACGCCTCAATATCAACTTCTCCTAGACGGACAACTCTTTACTTCTTTGATTGTACTTGATGCTCATCTCCCGATTTGATTATCACATTTGTTTCCATAAGTATGTCCTTTCCGAAGTATCGAAGGTTATTGCCGTAATTATGTGAGGCTCCGCAATCGATTACCCAGGTTCCATTTGACGTTGCCGATCGATGTGACACTACCGTTACTTCCGAGCTGAGGGAGGTGGACCCCGTGAGTCATTGTGGGTTACCAGTTCTTCCGTCTGGTAGTCTTTTCGTCCTTGCTCAGTGTTCCTTCTGTTGCAGAAAGCGTTTCTTTCTTCCTAGCTGGGCAGTGGAGTCGAATGTGTCCTTCTACTCCGCAATAAGTTGAAGCCATCCGTTTGGTCTTCTCGTGGATGTTTGGAAATGGGTTTCTCCTTGCTCAGCAGTTGGCCGTAGTGTGTGCACCAGCGAAGCACCAGTCACACCAATCTCTCTGGTAACGTTCATCTCCTCGATAGCTCCCCGTCCATGGTGAGCACCTCGGAGGAGCTGGGCGCCGCAGCGGCACTGGGTGTTGGGGGGGAGCCGCCGCTGTCCTACCCACGCCACCGTTCATGGTGCCGGCGGGAGAGGAGTAGGGGGGGGTGGGGGGATGGGTACGCGTTTCCTTTGTCTTTTCCTTTTTATTCCCTTTGTGTTATCCTTGGCTAGTTTTACATCTTTGGGAAAGGCCTGGGCGGAGGGCAAAAGGGGAGCTTGCAATGTGCCGCCACCGCGCGGACAGCGGACAGGAGAATTGCGCAAAATGTACGCCGCCATGATCTACAAAAGTCGCATGCGAGTAACTATGAATAAAAAAAAAAAAAAAATCTACCTGTACCTCTACCTCTACACCCACTCCTACACACACAAGCAATCCGTCTTCGGGAATATGGTATTGATTATCATTCCGGTCCCGCCCCTTTTTGGTCCTCATACGATAACCCCCGCTCTCACCAGACTGGTGGGCTACTCTTGGCAGCCATGGCTATTGTATGATTACATAACCACCAACCGCATGCGACCTAGTTACTAACATCTACTCACATATCTAAAATGTAGATACCTGGCAGGTTCGACTTAACCGACACAAACGGACGATCGTGATGCAGTCTCTGGAGCCGTGATTCCCACACCCCCAACTCGTGGCCTAAATTGTATGATCGGTCGAAACGTGCCGCTTGAGGCGAGGCACTTACTCTAGATAGGTGAGCTCCTGGCGCAGCTCTGCGAAGGATCGTGGCGTCGGGTGACGCACGTAACTTAACTCCCTCGCTGCTGGCCGCCCCGCGCACCTCTCTATCTGAGGGCTATCAACACGCGAACCGAGAGTGCCTTCTACGCTAGGTTGCGGGCTGAGCTGGGAGGGTGGTGTAGTAGGTATGTACAACACCAGACAGATAGATAGTATCCAAGGGAAACAGCCATTGGTGGATGGTTCCCACCACTCCGCACGGAGCGGGGTACTATGAACGATGTTCGCAGGTAGGCAGCCACATGCCGTCTAGCCAGATCTGACTGCCCCGATGTCGAATCTTTCACCGGTCACGCAGAGCGGCAGTGCGGTGACGTTTATCTCAGATTGTGTTTCCTCCGCGGGGCTGGAAGCAGCAATGACTGCAGGCAAGTGCGCGATTATAATGCGCGCGGAATGGATCTCAAGAGGGGGTAACGGTTATAAAGCTGGACCGTCCCAACACCCCTACCAACAGCAACGACGATACGGTCAACACTCACGGCGATTCAAACCTTCCGGAACAAAACCCCAGAACTTTTAAACACCCAACCAACCTCCCCTTCTCAATGGCAGGATACTTAAAAGGCCAAACTGTCAGATGCACGGACAGTGAGTCACCTGCTCCGGTACCATGGCTGCGAGGATACTGAATTTGGCAGCGGACGGCAACACTTTCCACGGAGAAGTCACTGAAATCTTGTCCGATGGCCGTTATGTTGTAAGTTTTCCAATTAGCCAAATTCATCTCATGGCATGTTGGGTACTTACTTACTGTGATTGGGAAACTAGGTTCAGCCCCGTAATGCCCCTAAGGGAGAGACAATTGTCTTTTCAGCCGATCGCTTGTCTCCGCATTAGTTGAGGCATCACGGTGTCGGCTGCCTGCAGCGCCAGCCATGGCTCAGCGGTTCGCAGGCGGGGGAATTCTTTTTTATGCATCGTCTCTTCTACTTTACTCATTCTGTCATTACTTGATTGTTGAATGGAATATTGGTGCTGCGACTACGGAGGCTTGTCACGACCAACACTGCAAGATATTAAAAGTGAATCGTCGAAAATTTGAATCATAAAACTTAAAAGCCCGAACCGCAAAATCCAAAACCCATTCAGCGCGATTGGGGGCTTGGGATTCTAGTCGTGATTTCTAGTTGCGCATCCGTTGGCAGCCGTCGACGAAGCGGGGTTGCTCCGCTATCAACCCCGCACTAGTTACTACCTTGGTTTATCGTTTAGCGAGTCCAATCGCAATGCGCTTCGACTGGAGTACCGAGAAAACTATGATGTCATCCTTTCCAAGGGTGAACGCCTATCACCATGCAAACCGCCGCATGGAATAGTACATCTTCGGTACTATTACTGGCCTGGGGACGCCTAAATGGCTGGTTTGGTGGCATTGGCGCTCCGCGAGTTACCAGCAGATCGCTACGGATCCAGAAAGCATCCGTTCTCGCACCCGTGCCGACCCTTTTCGTCATACAACCCCTCGTAGACGAGAGACCACCACTTCGGGGCGTCTTCGGAATGGAAGATGCAGCAGAGGATTCTGTGGGCGGAGGTGCGGAAGGAGACGGGGAGGTGGAAGAGCCAGTGGACGGTCCGAGATCTGCTGGCCGATGGGGATGTGGGCAGGCAGTTCTGGACTTCCTCTCCTCCACGGATGTGGGAAGGCTGGTGCCGCCTCTGGAAGAGGGCGACGCCCGGAGTGAGGTGTCGGGGTGGGAACTCCGGGAGCGCTGGGAGCGGGAAGAGGAGCGGGGGGTGGAGGCGGAGGCGCTGGGCGTCTGAACGAGATGGGCGCCGGGGAGGATCCCGCTGTTCCTCCCCACACCCTCGTTCATGGCATCGGCAGGCGAGGATTAGGGAACGGGTCACGCTTTTCTTTTGTCCCTTCCTTTGTTGTTTCTTTTGTAAGTTTCCTTGGGGCGCATCTACTCTTTATTGGGACAGGCCTGGGCGGAGGGCAAAGGGGAGCTTGCAACGAGCCGCCACCGCGTGGACAGCGGACGAGAAAAACATGTAAAATGCATGCCGCCATAGTACTATCAATGTTAGTCTTAGTGTCTGTCAACATCGTATTATATACCGTGTCTAAGATAAGACACGCGAGTATGGTGAAACAAAAAAAAATCCTCCTCTGTGGGAGCCATGTTTTGTGGGGCAGCTTGGCTGGGTTAGTCAAAGCGGGGTGTTTGGCGAGGTGTTGACACTGAACCCCCACTAGGGGTCTCCGAACGCCCCACCAACCAATCCTCCAATCAACAATCCGGGAAACCAAGGATTTCTCTGGGTTGTCTAGATATCTGCGCAAAGTAACTGGTTTTTTTTTGTTTAATCATACTCGCATTCGACCTATATAGATCATGGCGGCGTACATTTTGCCCGGTTTTCCTGTCCGCAGTCCGCGCAGTGGCGGCTCGTTGCAAGCTTCCCTTTGCCCTCCGCCCAGGCCTGTCCCAAGAAAAGAAATAAACGCGCCAAGGAACTTGACAAAGGGAAAGAAATAAAGGAAAGCGCACCCCGTCCCCCTACTCCTCGCCTGCCGATGCCATGAAGGAGGGCGTGGGTAAGAACAGCGGTAGTTCCTCTCCGGTGCCCGAGCCTTCCGCAGCACCCAGCTCCTCCGCCTCCGCCTCCTGTTCCTCTTCCCGCTCCTTGCGCTCTCGGAGCTCCCATTCTGACGTCTGGCTTCCGGCGCCGTCTTCTTCCACAGGTGGCACCAGCCTTCCCACATCCGCAAAGTAACTGGTCCCGCATCCTTGGTTGTCGCATCAAATTGGAATTACACGCCTACCAGTCGCGTCGGTGGTTTTGGACCTCAGATACCTGCCCCCCACGCCCCCACATCTTGTCAAGATTAGATGTGAGATTTTTTTTTTTGTTTATTCATACTCGCATGTAGCCTTCTAGACTATGGCGTCGCACTTTTATCCAGGTATCCCGTCCGCTGTCCGCGCGATGGCGGCACGTTGCAAGTCCCCCTTTGCCCTCCGCCCAGGCCTGTCCTTAAGAAGATGAAATGCGCACCAAGGAAACCACAAAGGAAACGAGTCCGAAAGAGAGCGACAGACAAACGAAAGAAACGGAAGAAAGCGCAGCCCGGCCCCTAGTCGTCTGCGGATGTCATGAGAGAGGGGGCGGGTAGGAACAGCGGTAGTTCCTCCCGGCACCCAATTCCTCCGCCTCCGCCCGCCTCTCTTCTTCCCGCTCCCTGCACTCCCGGAGCTGCCACTCAGACATTTCGCTCCCCGCGTCTTCGTCAGCGTGCACTGGCCTTCCCATATCTGTAGCAGAGAGGGAGTCCAATCCCGCCTGGCTGCACCTCTTGTCGGCAAGGAGGTCCTGGATTGTGAACTGGTATTTACTCCTCCCGCCCACTGCCGCGCCTCAGCCGACGTCTTTTTGGAGATCTCCCGCTAGAGGTGTGCAAGAGATCTGGGGACAGGCATTACGCGTGCCTCGGCACGATCCAAGTAACGCAGCCATTCCACCCCGCGGGCGTCTGGCTCCTCCGCCGCGATTTTAGCCCACTCATCCGCCTTTTCGTTGCCGGCGATTCCCTTATGTGCCGGGCACCACCGGATCTCAATGATTATACCCGGCCGGGCTTTCTGTAGCACTGTGATGTGCTTCCTTGCCTGGAGCGCGTACTTTTGGCTGGGACCAAGCTCCTCGGAGGCCATCCGTCTGATGGCGGCTTGGGCGTTCGTGAAGATTGTAACCCGCTCTGGGGTCGTCTGCCTTCGCGAAGCTGATTCCAGTGCCCTCGCGAGGGCGGCGCACTCCGCATCATAGGTCTCTTGGATTAGTTGTGAGGAAGTACGGCGGCCTATAGACCTCCGTAATCACCGTACCCTGATATCCGTAAGGCAAAAGCCGGCTTTCTCCTTCGGCTATTTGCCCCAGGACCTCCATATTTTGTGAAACCTCGAAAATTTGAATTTGGTCCAACACCTTCATATTTCGGCGAATAACACCTCATGATCTTCCAATTGGGCACACGGAAGGATAGCACAACTCAGAAAACCCGTGATACCAGTGTGTGCCAAGACACCAGTACATTGGGAATAAACCCAAAGCAGAAGAGAAACCACATTGCACAGCGTTCTACCTTCACTACCTACATACTACCTAGCCTAGGGGCACCTTGAGTCACACGCGTCGTTCCGTGAGTGCGACTGATGTATGTTTTGTGCATGGCCTGAAAATCTCGGCACCTGCTCATCGGAGAACAATAGAACGAGCTTTCTCACGCTCCCCAACTTAAGTGCCAAGCAATTGTCGGCGTAGAGGAAATTGCAGTCAATCGAGCTATAGACGCACGGTGGGAAAGGTGGGCGGTGTTGAGCGGGTTGGGAAGTCTTTGCTTACTTTTTGACGGATAAGAGGCGTGTGGGAATTACTCCATTTCCAATGCACCAACTACCTAGATCACGACAATGTGCTCTCCATCCATACATGCTATCGGCTATCCTAAGGTAAGAACGACTATCAAAAAACCCAATACAAAATGAAACCAATTCCCCAGCAGAAAGGAAAAACAAATTGCTGAAACGCCACATGACTTACAACTCATGGTCGATGTTAGGGGGTAATGAAAAGATGACTGCTTATCTCTCGACTAGTCGCCAGGGTCAGAAAGAAAGGTACTCCTTAAATGGTGAATGTTCGGTAGCTGAAGGCGCTGCCAACAGGAGCTCCCTGCCGCCTGGGACATTTGGACCTTAAAGCTGCGGTGCCCGTCCGCCTCCGTCGACAGTGGAAACATCAGCACCCTTATCGATCAACAGTCGCACCAACCCCTGATGTCCCCGTGCATACGCCCAGTGTAGTGGTGTCCGTCCTTCTTTGTCGGCAGCGGTAACGTCAGCGCCCTTGTCGACCAGCAGCCGCACCAGCCCCTCATGTCCCCACTGCGACGCCTCGTGCAAAGGTGTCTGTCCGTCTTCGTCGGAAGCGGTAACAACAGCGCCCTTGTCGATCAGCAGTTGCACCACTACCTCACGTCCCCGTATCGACGCCCAGTGTAGTAGTGTCCGTCCGCGTTGATCGGCAGCGGTAGCGACAGCGCCCTTGTCGATCAGTAGTCGCACCACCCCATGGTGTCCCCGTACCGACGCCCAGTGCAGTGGTGTTCGTCCTTCTTTGTCGGCAGCGGTAACGTCAGCGCCCTTGTCGACCAACAGCCGCACCAGCCCCTCATGTCCCCGCTTCCACGCCTCGTGTAGCGGTGTCCGTCCGCTTTCATCGGCCGCCGATACGACAGCGCCCTTGTCGATTAGCAGTCTTACCACCCCCTCATTTCCCCGTGCCGACGCCTCGTGTAGTGGCGTCCGTCCGCAATTGTCGGCAGCCGAAACATCGGCGCCCTTGCCAATCAGCAGTCGCAGCGCCGGCGGATGTCCGCCCTTCGACGCCTCGTGTAGTGGTGTGCACCCGGCGTCGCTGGTAGCGGTGATGTCAGCGCCGTTGTCGATCAGCAGTCGCATCACACCCTCATGTCCCCGTACCGACGCCTCGTGTAGCGGTGTCCATCCGCCTTCGTCGGCAGCCAAAACATCAGCGCCCTCGTTGATTATCCGTCGCACCAGCTCAGGGTGTCCGCTTTGCGACGCCTCGTGTAGCGGTGTCCATCCAATGCCGTCCGTAACGGTAACGTCAGCGCTCTTGAGCAGCAGTCGCACCACCCCCTCATCCTCGTGTAGTGGTATCCATCCGAATTTATCGGCAGCCGAAACATCAGCGCCCCCGTCGGTCAGTTGTGGCACCAGTTCAGGATGTCCGTTCTGCGACGCCTCGTGTGGTGGTGTCCTTCCAGCGTCGTCCGTAGCGGTAACGTCGGAGCCCTCGTCGGCCAGCAGTCGCACCACCCCCTCATCTTCGTGTAGTGCTGTCCGTCCGGCTTCATCGGCAGCCGAAACATCAGCGCCCTCGTCGGCCAGCTGTGGCACCGGCTCAGGATGTCTGTCCTGCGACGCCCCGTGTGATGGTGTGCTTCCAGTGTCGTCCGAAGCGGTAACGTCAGCACCCTCGTCGACCAGCAGTCGCACCAACCCCTCATCTTCTTGTAGCGGTGTCCGTCTGACTTCATCGGCAGCCGAAACATCAGCGTCCCCGTCGATCAGTTGTGGCACCAGTTCAGGATGTCCGTTCTGCGACCCCTCGTGTGGTGGTGTGCTTCCAGTGTCGTCCGTAGCAGCAACGTCAGCGCCCTCGTCGACCAGCAGTCGCACCAACCCCTCATCTTCTTGTAGTGGCGTCCGTCCGACTTCATCGGCAGCCGAAACATCAGTGGCCTCGTCGGCCAGCTGTGGCACCGGCTCAGGATGTCTGCCCTGCGGCGCCTCGTGTGGTGGTGTGCTTCCAGTGTCGTCCGTAGCGGTAACGTCAGCACCCTCATCGACCAGCAGTCGCACCAACCGCTCATCTTCTTGTAGCGGTGTCCATCCAACCTCACCAGCATCCGAAACATCAGTGCCCTCGTCGACCAGCTGTGGCACCGGATCAGGATTTTCGTTCTGCGTCGCCTCGTGTGGTGGTGTGCTTCCAGTGTCGTCCGTAGCGGTAACGTCAGCACCCTCATCGACCAGCAGTCGCACCAACCGCTCATCTTCTTGTAGCGGTGTCCATCCAACCTCACCAGCATCCGAA
>Ga0307516_10001480_pt1 | contig 32359 bp, 25 predicted proteins | sample 19_EM_MG_FD_203310 | JGI IMG/M metagenome (GOLD analysis project Ga0307516, IMG submission 203310) | Populus trichocarpa ectomycorrhiza microbial communities from riparian zone in the Pacific Northwest, United States - 19_EM | ecosystem: Host-associated > Plants > Roots > Unclassified | place...
GGGAGAGGGGCCTCGTAACCCCCTTCGCTCCGCTAGCGCCACACAGCAGGTTGGGGGGCGCAGCAGCTGCAGCAACCAAAAGCTAGAGCGGACACCCGCCCCTTGTCCGCTTGCGTGTGTGCTCCGTCTCTCCGAAAGGCACCGGCACCGGATAAAGAGGATTAGAAATAATGAAATTCGGGCGGAGTCCCCCCCAGCCCGCGCGTGAATGGACGCACATTCCGACGACAGCGGGGCGGCCACCCGTGCTTCAGACATGGAAGGATCCACCGCTGCATAAATCTCTCATACACACGGAGGTAGATGTGTCTTCTCCCCATCATCCCCATCCCGCCAACTCTTCCTTCCTTCGTTCCTTTGTTCCTTGCTTGCTTCCCCTGAGAGAGAGCAGACCCCCCACTGCGAGGTTATGTAAGCGAGACCTGACTCCGCAGCCGACTGGTTGGTCAATCGTACGGACTCTGCAGCCAGCTTACTCATATACCGCCACGATCTAGATGGGTCGCACGCGATTGAGGAGGAATAAACAAAAGCAGCTGCATAGACCAGACAGCCAGTCGGCCGCCGTGATGGGAAAGAAATTGACTTGAAAGTCGACCCCCGCCCCCGCAGTCGGACCGGCCACGACAGATACTCTGCGTGCCTTCGAGTCGGAAATAGTTATACTGCAGCCGTATCCCGTCGACGACGTCAAATTGGTTTCACTGCGCCCGGTGCCCGTGCTTACGAATCGCAGTCGCCACGACGTCAGATCTGCGCGGGCAGTTTGGGGATTTCAGCTCGCACAAGTGATGGATGGGATCCCGCGCACAGCCACAGCCACAGCCACAGCCACTGACGACTGGCCACGCAGACAAAGTGGCGTAGCTAGCTCAGCACTGCCGTCTTGCACTGTCATTCGCTCTCGTGGTTCTCGGCCCGGCAGCGCTACGTATCATACACAATACATACATAAAAAAGGGGGTCTTTTTAAACATGTAGTGTCTGTTTGGAAACCATCGCACGCGGCACTTTCCGACAGAGAAGTCGCGATCTACAAAAAAAAACATTACTATTCAAATGTACCCTTATAATGACGCTACTCGTACTCGGGCTGCATCTCGTGTCGCTGGGTGCAGCGTTTTTGGCATGGTGCTGCATCATACAAGTGGTTTGAAGTCCATATTTTGCGAGTGCTTTCAACGATGAAGAAGGCTGAACCGCTTTCTTGGCGGTTCACGACCATTTCCAGCAGTTGATCGTAAAGCCGTGAGAGCGGTCCCCGCTTGGGGCGTATACATGCGCGCAAGTGTACTGTTGTTCGACGGTTGAAATCTCCTACCCGTAGAACCCATTGAAACATACGGGCACCTATTCTTTCGTCATCATTTATGACTCATAAACATGGGCGGAATCCCAACTCTCTGAATATTGAGTTTCAGCTTAAGGGCTTGTCAGTTTCACGAAATAGAAACGTCGGTTTCGAGGGGAAATATGTCCTCACAGGTGTTGTGGATAGCGAGTTGCAGTCAACGTGTAGAAACCCTTCTTTTTGACTTCATGATTCTCGTCGTGAATTGTAAGGATAAAGTATCGCCACTCGCCCCGCGACACGCCCACGCTCGGGGAGGGCAGGTGGGCTGCTTCTTCGGTTTCCCATATCGAAAGGTTTGCATATACTATGTACACACTGGGCGCACTGTTTTTACGCCGAAAAAGGTGTCACTTTTCCACGCACGGCGGGCCCGGATGCCGCCGGCTTGCTGGCTCGGTTTGTCGACGGCAAGATCGCGGAACCGAGCCCGTCCCGCACCATCCCGTGCCTTTCGGCGCGATTGCTGTCCTACGGCACGAGCACTTGCGTGTGTATCGCCATGAGCTAGGTGGGTCGCATGCGATCGATGAGTGAGAGGGGAACACATGTCTGCGTACTTGTGGTGATTATGTAAGGCAACTCCCGATCGGGAACCAACACCCAGCCGCCGGCACAGACTCGATGTCGCCGAGCGGGGCGGAGAGTAGAGTAGAGACGGCGGAAACCATCACGGCAGCAGGTGAATCGGCACGTCGACTGTACAGCGCCGTGCGCAACAGCCCGTGTCCCAAGACGTCCCCCGCGACCGGCAAAAGCGGCAAAACCGATGGGTTCGGTTTTGCCGCGTGCAACTGGTATCCGCTCTGTTCGTTTCTTGTTCCATCGTGCATGCTCTCATCGCATTGGACCTCGCTTCTCGAGTGATGCGACGTGACTCCCCTCCCACTTTCGACGCGGACGAACAAGCTCGAGCTACATATCACTTGGCACGGATTTACATTCAGCAGTCACCGCCCCTCTTATAGCTAGACTCGGGGCGTCCTTAAACTCTCCTCGCCGGGAACGATGTAAACCTCCAGGACGATGGGACCAGCGGTGGCCAAGAGAGACGTGTATCTACAAACCTGAATCCCCGCCATGGGTGGACGCGTGGAGCCACGGCTCTCGCGGAATTGTGCGATAAGGCAAGGACAGGCCCCCTGAGTACCTCTCGGCGAGGGAAAATGCGTGATACCTCTTAGTGGTGGAACCTACACACATTCCCTGGAGAGGTGCTCCCCCGACAATAGAACGTCGCCAAAATTCAAGTGCCCTCGGATGTCGTTGTATATAACGTTTGTATTCCCCTTCTCTCGCATTGTTTCTTAATTCGAAAAACTATCAATATACTCTGTATATATTATCATCGACCTCCTTTCTTCTTGCCCGCCGCCGCTCGTCTGCTCTTCCCCGGTGCTCTCACGTCATCGAGGCCGACCAATCCCAGGCTGAGAATAATCCCCTCTCCCCCCCATTCACGCGCCCCCCCTCCCAGACACCCAAATTCGACAGTCCTGGGAAGAAATGCAAAACTCATCCCGGAGAGGGTTTTGCGGGATGATGCCTCGGCGTACGGGCCCGGGGGGGTGAAACTAAACCAAGCTGAGGGGATGGTGTCTGCTCTGGTTTGTATCCCAAAGGCGGTAAGGCACAGCTTCTATGAATTCAGGTTCATCGGAACCATTGCAAGAGGCCTCCTATGGCTGTTCACCCGCGGCTTGTGGACCCAAGCGCGGAGACGGCACTGGCGGCCCGTGCGGAACGGAACGGCGGCCTACGTCTTTTCGAGCACCTCCCGCACGATGGCCCGTATCTGGCGCCAGCGCCGCGCGATGGTCTGCTCGACCTCGCCGCCCGCCTCCCCGTGGGTCCTGGCGTCGTCCTCTGCGTCCTCCAGCACGGCCCGGAGAAGCCCCCTCAGCACGCCCTTGACCCTGGCGGCCTCGACGGCGCCGCCCTCGTCGCCGCCCAGGAACGCGTACCAGCGGCCTTCGCCGGCGACGGCCCTGCGCACGGCGACCTCGGTGCGGTAGCACCACCCATCGGCGTCGAGCACCCAGTTCCCCCACCAGCCCTCGTCCTCGAGTTCGGCGCGGACGGCGGCGACGGCGTCGAGCCGCTCCATCCAGGGGTCGAGCAGCACGGCGTCGCTGCCGTTCTCGGCGGGGACGAAGCCGTACTCGACGAGCAGGAAGTCGCCCGAGTGCGCGCCGTAGGTGACGAAGACCTCGTCGCCGGCGGCCACGTCCGCCGTCGTCGTGACCGTGTAGCCCGCGCGTGAGTACGTGGCCCGGCACGCGCTTGCGCGCGACGAGTGGTTGAAGTAGTCGACGAGCGGGCACAGCGTCATGCGGTCCTCGTGCCGCGTGCCCGCCGCCGCGCCAGGGTAGAACAGCGTGCGCGTGTTGACCACAAGCCAGGCCCAGGTGAACGTGCCCCTGTCGACTGCGGCCGTCGCCGCGGCCGCCGCGTAGTCCGCCTCGAGCCGCGCGGCCATGGCGTCTAGCAGCCGGCGGGCGGAGCTCGGCAGTCGCGCCCGCTGCCGGTCGCTCCAGAGCAGCGGCAGGCCGCGCATCTCGTCCAGCGACGGCAGCGTCGGCGTCCACATGGCCCACTTGTTGCGCGGGTCCCTGTGGCCGTGCGCGATCGCGAGCGCCAGCACCGCGTGCGTGCGCAGTCCGGCGGGGGCAGGGCCGGGCCAGAATGCCGCCACCGTGTCGAGGTTGACCAGGAGCGGGGCCGGACAGAAGGCGATCGTCGTGCCCGCCGGAATCGCGCTCGTCGCTACGATGCCGAGCCCGGCGCCCGGGATCTGGCTCGGCGTGATGGATTGCGTCCGGACGCCGGAGCTCGACGCCCACCGGAGGAAGTCGACGTGCTGCTGCGGCAGCGGGGGCGGCGGAGGTGGAGGCATCGCGGTGTGGTTGTGGTTGCGTTGGACGGAGTTGGATGGCTGCGGGATATATCATATCTATGCATGGCGCAGGTCTGGATAGCGCGATTCTGTCGGCTGGTTAGCTGCTTTACACCGTGCAGGGGACCGGGGGGACAGTATCACGCAATTCATCGACCGAGACTTCCCGCAAGGAAAGACACCGCCGCCCCTCCAGCGGGGTCGCCACCAGCCACCCACCAGCCACGAATCCTGTTGATGCCGCTTCCCGCGCTGCAGCAACTTTTACCCCGCACCACGGACACCATCGTCTCCAGCTGACCACGTAGATACATAAGTCTTCCCTTTCGCAAAAAAGAAAGAAAGAAGGAAGAAAGAAAAAAAACTCAATGGCAGCCTGCAGGCAAGATCGTCAAGGCGTACATAGTGCGTCAAAAACAAAGGGAAAAGCATGAAAAACAAAGAAGCACCGTCCTGCAGCCCCGCCGATCTTCCTAGATATCTCTTCCTATCTAGATATCTGCTGGGTGGCGTACATAGGGAAACCAAGAGTGCGTCAGTCGGCACGACCATAACGAAACATCTTCAAGAGTCACCAAAAAAAAACGGAAGGGAAAAAGCGATATCGCAGTTTCTTGGCTTTCGAGGTGAGCGACGGGCTGGGATTGGGCGTAGAGTATCTACACACACACTATATATATACGGATCGTGCGATGCAGCAGGTGAGACATCCGGACTCGCGAGGTTCCGCCCCGGGTTTTTGTCTATTTATCTGGGCAACACCCCGTTCTGCGTCGGTTCTGCGGTTTGCGGATCCATGCAACGGTCGCCCTGTTCACGCCTCGCGCAGAGTACGGCACCAGTGACCACTATCTACTTACTTCACCTCCGCTGACGACATGCCGCCGCGCATATCCCTCCGCCCGGCACTGCTGAACAGCGCCTCGCCGTGGGCGACGACGTCGGCCGAGCTGTCGGCGCTGTACCTCTCGCCGTTCACGGGGGCGGTGACGACGCGGACGGCGCTCGCGACTGGCGCGTTCCCCCACGACGAGCGCGTGCACCAGCACACCTTCTTCGCCGGCTCGAGTCTCAACACGTACGGCTACTCGCCGTCGTCGCTGGCGTCGTACCTGTCGTGGATCCGCGAGATCGTGCGCGCGTCCGGCATTCCGCAGGCCAAGCCGTTCATCGTCTCCGTCACGGGCGCGGCCGAGGAGGTCGCCGCTGCAGTGGAGGCGATCGCCGATTTCGCCGAGAACGACGGCGTGCTGGCGTGGGCCGAGATCAACCTCTCCTGCCCCAACATCCCCGACCGGCCGCCGCCGGCATACTCGGCGCACGCCTTCGAGGAGTATCTCCGCCGCCTGCCGCAGCCGCGCCGGATCCCCGTCGGCGTCAAGATCCCGCCCTACACGCACCAGCAACAGTTCGACGATCTCCTCGGCGTCGTCGAGCGTTACCCGGAGACGCTCGCGTTCATCACGGCCACCAACTCTCTCGGCGGCGCACTGCACCTGAGCGCACCGCCGCCGCCGCTAGCCGTCGACGCCGCGAAGGCCTGGCAGCCGACGCTGCCGTCCGCCGCCGGAACGGGCGTCGGCGGCCTCGCCGGCGAGGCCATCCACTGTCTGGCCCTCGGGAACGTCGACAGTCTCCGCAGGGGCCTCGAGAGGCGCGGGCTGGCGGACATCGGCGTCATCGGCGTCGGCGGCGTCGCCGATAGGGACGGCATGGAACGGATGCTCGCCGTCGGCGCGGCGGCGGTGGCCGTGGCGACCGCGCTGGGGCGCGACGGCGTCGGCATCTTCGAGGAGATCCTGACGGGGAAGGACACGGGCGCGGACGTGGGGCTCGAGGGGAAAGGTTTCGCGTAGCCCGGCGGATGTGGCGTCTGAGTGCGTAGCGGTGATGTTCCGGAGCAAGCACCGGGACGCGAGCGCACGGTGTCGACGGGCGAGTCGTAGGGGAGGAGTAGGTACGGCACGGCAGTGAGAGCGTCGGAGCATGCGCCCCAGAAGGAAAGGAAGGAAAGGAAGGAGGAAGCAAGCACGTCTGGTGGGGCCAATTCACGCTTGGACGTGTTCTACAGCCAGCAGTCCACTTTCGCGTGCGCGCATTGTAGCCGGCCGTCCGCGTGTCGAAGCTTGGTAATCGGAGTGGCCTCCGCCCGGCCACTGCTATTTCCGGCCACAATCCGCAGCCCGCGTCGCAGCACTGCAGTCCGGTCCGGTCCAGTCCAGTCCAGTCCAGTCCGGTCCGGTCCCGTAGAAGCCCTCCCAAGCTGCACCTCGCTGCTGGAGTCAACACACGTGCTGGCTATTTACCGCACGTGCACGGCTGCATACGCAGCTGGCTATCCACACGCCCGATGCTCCGGGTGGCCCGCGGAGATCTCTCCCCATAGCGGCATCCGGTCAGCGGAGATCGTAGCCGGCGGGCGGAGGTTAGTCTCTGCGTGTTCAGCAGTTCCGTAGCGGCGAGGCAGGAACAAGTTGTCATCCGCCGCTGCATTTCCCGGCGTTTGCGCGTAGAGGGGGGGGGGGAGCGGGCGAGAGCGGTCCGGTGCGGCCAGCCTCGTCGGGCGGCCTCGGGGCGGCGGACAGCGGGAGCGGCGTTGGCCTTGGCGGGCATGGGGACGACGACCGTCCGCACTTGGACCGGACCGGACCAGACTGGACCGGACCGGCTCCGGGACGAGTTGAGGCTCTGCTAGCCGCGGGCTAGATAGCCCGATCCGACCGGGACGCTTCGCCCCCGTAGATGGAGAGCAAAAGGATCGATATCCGGCTCCGGCTCACGTGATGATTTCCGACTCGCCACTCCGCAGGCGGCAGCGCTGCAGAGATCTTCTACCATCGCTGGAGCGCTTCGCATGACTGTGCAGAGTGCGAGCGCTCTCCGTCCACCAGCCATCCGGCTTGGAGCGTGAGTCCGGCTCCTCCAACGACAATCGCCATCCCGCGATGGGTTGCGCCCCGCCACTCCGGGTTGGGTATCATACATCCGCACCGTCCGTCCGTCCGCCGACCGATGAGCCTCGAGGAAGACCACGCGCGCGCGAAGAGGACGGAGAAGGAGAAGGAGAAAAAGGTGAACGAGAAGGAAGGAAGCGGAAATCCATGCGTGGAGAGAAATCTTCCATCCATCCGGAGCCCTCGCACCTAGCTCGGCAGATCGCACTCGAGATCGACAGCTTCGGACGCTCCAATTCGCCAGCGCTGGGCGGCTGGGAGAAGAGGGGAGGGGATGTCGCAGTCGTCACAGTCACCGTCACCGTCACCGTCACCGTCACCGAACGGAAAAACGGCCGTGGCTGGTGCGGCGAACCGCGTCACAGATGCGGCCACAGCGGAGGGAATCCTCACAGCCCACCACGACGAAGAGCGACGACGCGCCAGGATGGCCGAGCTACATATCGCAATCCTCGGCGGGAGGGAAGAACGAAACCGCGGGTGCCTTCGAGAGGGCTGGGCCCTCGTGGGTCACCGGCAGGGGACGCTCCCTGCGCGCCATGCAGGTCGCACTTCCACGCTAGATATTCCATCGCAGCTATCTGCTCCGCCGCTGACACGTCGTAGGTCGCACCCAACCGCCAGTCGGCTAGCTGCGTCCGGCGTTCTGCGTTCTGCATTCTGCGGTGTGCGGTCTGCGTTCTTCATGCTCCGCCAGCCTGCGCGATCTCGCTCTTTCTCGCTCCGCCTGGCCGGCCGGCTCGCAGTCGCTGCAGCTGGCGATCGCCCGCTCTCATTTTCCGCTGCGGAGTGCGGATGTGGCGAATCGAGGGAATCCGACTTCTCGATCTGTCGCGAATAGATGGACGGCCGTGAGCATTTTTTTTTCTTCCATTCCGCCCGCATCCCGAGCCACTCTAACCGCTCTAGAACGCTGCGGAGCTGCTGCGGGGCCCACCGCGCCAGGGCGCTCGCATTGCCTTTGTGCTGGCCATGGCCGGGACGGTGTCTCACGCTGCACGCCGGGTGACGTCGACGAATGGCCGTGTCGTGGCTGTCTCTTTTCGCTGGTGCAGTGGTGCGGTCCCGCGCTGTCGTTGCCCAGCGCCCAGAAGCCTCCTCCGCCCCGTCCGCCCCGTCCGTCCTCCTCCCGCTTCGTCGCTGAGTTTCCGCCGGGCGCTGCGGAGCCGCAGAAGCCCCTCCGCAGAATCCCCCCGTTCGCCCGCCACTGGAGCCCAGACTGGACGGATGGACGGACGGGGACTCAGCGCTTCCAGACGTGTCGGAGAGTGGCAAACAGCGGCCTGCAACGGACTCTTCAAAGGGCCCCACCTATCGCATGTGCGTAGCAGGTTTGCACCCGCCGGCAAGGATGCTCGCTCCTGGTACCTACCCCGCAAGGCTCGAATTCGCCCGCACATGGTCTAGCAACAACACATCACCAACCACCACCTCCTCCTCCCTGGCAACCGCAATCCCGCTACACCGCCCCACCGCCAGCGTTTCGCTGTGCCTTCTGGCCCACTCGTTCGTTTTGCCGTCCCCGGCGTGAGTGAGTGAGTGAGTGACTCTGGTCTCAGCCCGCCAGCCACTGTCCACGCGCCCGCTTCGCTGTGCGGTCTTTTTTTTTCTTTCTTTCTTTCCCTCTCCTCTGTCTCCTGCCATTATTTAATTTTCCCCCCTCCCCTCCCCTCCCTCATCTCATCCGGAGCTCTCCCGTTCCTCCTCACCTCACCTCGCTCTGGACTACCTGTCCACCCGCTGCTCTTCCTCTTCCCTGCAGAGCTTCGGTGCCCCTCCTCCCTTCTCTTCCGGTAGAGACCCCCCCATCGTCGTCCGCCGAAAACACTAGATCCCCTACCCTCCTCGCCCTCGCCTTTGCGGACAAACATCCTCTTCCCGCTGTCGGAAACGTGCATCTCTCCATCGCACGATCCCCCCACCACCTGGAAGTGATCCACGTAGGGAACGTCGCACCAGTGATCACCCGCCAACCACATCCGACATATATATATATATACATATATATAACTACCGGAACTCCGTCCATCCATCCTTCTCTCCATCCCCCCCAAATCTGTCGACGCCGCCGTCATGGATGCTGCCGCCGAGCTCCAGAACCTGAAGTTCACCGCCCGGTCCGATGCCTGGAAGCATCTCCGGAAATTCGAACGTTTGTTTGCTGCCGCGTACCCGAGGACCACGGATGCTGGCAAATGGTGAGTTCGAGCCGTGCGTGATGCGCTATTAGTCTACGTGTTCGTTTTTTTTTCGGCCCCGGTCGGCCCGATGCGGGGCGTTTTGGCCCCACCGCGGAGCCTCACCGACGTGTGCCGTGTGTACGACCGTCCTGCTGACTGATGGACGTCGCTCCTCAGGTCGCTGTTCGTCAAGACCATCGATTCGAACGATCCCAACGCCTGGCCCAACAGGTTTACTCCTCACCGATGGCTGCTCGACCTCAGTGAGTGCTCCCCTGCTCCCCGTACGTAATCGTTCGCGACCTGCGCTGACTCCCGCCCTCCCCCGTAGATGATGCTTGGATACGGGACAACCCCGCCTGTGAGGATCCGAACTGCCACGATTGTTCGTCCACCCCGCCCGCTCTCCTCCGGTTTCCCCGCCACTAACCGGTGTCGTCAGGCAAAACGGACGCCATGTCGTACGACCACCTGAAGAACGCCTTCATCGACCGGTGGGCCGTCGACGACCGCGCGTCGCGGCGACACGGCCCTCCCTCGCGATCGTACTCGATGCCCCCGCAGAGCGTCGACTCCGGCTCCGAGACGGAGTCGACCGCTCCCACGGCTATGATCCCCCACTCGCTTTCGGCAGTGCACCTGCCGCCGGCCGCACCGACGCCGCCGAACGAGCCCGTCTCCGAGTTCCAGGAGACGAAGACGCAGATCTCGATCAACGCCGAGCACGGCACCGGTCAGATCGTGCTCTCCATCTCCGAGAACAAGCAGCGGGGGAAGCGCAAGACCAAGCAGCACGAGACCTCTCCGGGACCCGACAGCAGGAGCGCGTCCCCGACGCGGCCGCCGCACAGGCAGCAGATCGAGGCGGCTCCCCGCCATCCCGTGCAGGTCATCGAGGCCACTCCAGACCACCAACAGGAAGGGAGTGGCTCGCGGATGGGACACCACGACCACGCCGATTCACGGCTCGGGCTCGGTCACCTGGAGCATCGCCACGGCTCCCCGCTGAACTCGCCGCTGAACTCGCCCGGCGCGCTCGAGCTGCGACACGGTTCCCCCGACAACCGCGGCATCGTGGAGCGCATGGACCGTATGGACCTCTACAAGCCGGAGTCGCCCGCGCGGCCGCCCACGCCGCCGGTCGAGACCGATCCCAACCGCGAGCCCCCCATGCGGCCGCGGCTGCTCGAGGGCAAGGTCTGCGCCATCACCGGTGCGTCGCGCGGCATCGGACGCGCCATCGCCCTCGGCTTCGCCAAGGAGGGTGCCCACATCATCGCCCACTACTGGGGCACCAAGTCGGACCCCGCCAACGAGGAGATCGTGTCGCTCTGCGTCGACATCCGCTCGCTCGGCCAGGGCTGCACGATCGTCTTCGGCGACATCTCGGATCCGCGGACGAGCGAGAACATCGTGCGGCGCGCGGTCGAAACGTACGGACGGCTCGACATCGCCGTCGGCAACGCCGGCATGTGCTGGTAAGTCCCCCTTCCCAACTTTTAGGTATTCGGATCGCTGACGGACGGGGTCTGGTCCGGGCAGGCTGCGCGACTTTCTGGACGTGACGCCGGAGCTGCTGCGGCGACACGTGGACGTGAACCTGAATGGCAACTTCTATTTCGTGCAGGCGTGCGCACGGCAGTTCAAGCGCCAATTCCTGGAGCTGCCGGTGGACACGCCGAAGTCGGACTGGCCGGACTACAGTGTGATCTGCGTGTCGGCGACGTCGGTGGGCGACTCGGGCGGCAAGCAGGCGCACTTCTCGCCGACGGCGGCGGGCATCCGCGAGCTGATGCGCAACTGCGCCCAAGGCCTGGCGCGCTTCGGCGTCCGCTGCAACACGCTCTCGCCGGGCCTCGTGCAGACCAAGATGGTCAAGGAGGTCGTCGAGGACATGGAGGTCCGCGGCCGGCTCGAGAAGAAGAACCCGTTCGGCCGCCTCGGCGTCCCCGGCGACGTCGTCGGGCCCGCCGTCTGGCTTGCCAGCGAGATGGCCAAGTGGACCAACGGCCAGGAGATCGTCGTCGACGGCGGCACCAGCGTCGGTTAAGATTTTCTTCCATTTTTTTTTTCTCTTTCGATCTTTTTATTTCGTATCATCTCATCTATCATTAGGTCGCTTTTTCTTCTTCTCCTTCTTTCTTCTTTCTGGCATGTAACGTGAGTCTTGTAGGATTTGGCCTTTCTTTTACTTTTTTTTTTTCCCCTCCTCTTTTATTTTTATCCGATTGGATTTGGTCTGTAACTAGAAGTACTCTAGCTCGGTGGTCTGTTTGCTTTTTTCTTTCCTTCGATTTTTTTGGGCGCGGGTTGAAGCGATGCGAGGAGCATGTAACTACGGTGGTATCTAGCGACACGAAGGATCAAAACCCCCCCAAATGGTCAAATCTGTGAACCCGCGAATCCCGAACCAGGAAACCCCGCCAAAAAAAATAAAAAAAAATAAAAAAGCGCTACAGTATCGCCCCACAAATATGGTGACTGGAGAGAGGAGTGTATTTGCGAGCCACAGCCGTTGGGGCTCGCTCATGAGAATACTAGTTGTCACGTGTTGACGGATCAAGAGCATCGGAGTTTCAGCTACATACACGTCGCAGAATAGGTAAACCGCCATTAGTAGAGGCCAGTTCCAATGCCGAAATCGCCTTACTCTGCAGTATAGTTAAGGCCTTGAAAAGACGTGTTTCTAGATATGTACCTCTGTTGCTCGGAGGCCCGAGTGGTGCGTGAAGAGGATGCGCCACCTGTTGCTCATCCGATCCGATTCGTGTGGATTATACCCGGTCATTTCGGCACTCTGTGTTCGCACTTACTTTTCTTGTTGGGCGCTACTGTGGTAGATACCCCCGCCCTCTGTATCTAACTACATATGTACTTCTGGCGACACCGAATGCTAACTATTAACTCGATGCCTGCGCGTCACAACACAAGTACAGGAGCTATGTAGTAGTCTGTCGATGGTGCAGATATGCATATGTCGGGATGGTATAGATATGTATGTATGTATGTACGTATGATGTATGTATGTAATATGTCGGCCGCCACACTCACACTGCTTGCAGTGAGAGAACTCGTCGGCTCGCCTGGGCCGATCGCTCGTTGGGCGCACACATTTTTTTTTTTTTTTTTGGTTTCATTATTGGTGCCACTATTTTATTCCGATTGCGCTCGTTGTTGTTTCGCTCGTGCTTTCCCGCTCCTCCGCTCGCTCGCTGGCTCGCTGGCTGGCTGCTTTGCCGTATGGCTCGCTTCCCAGGTTCGCTCGACGAGACAAGTGTCAGATCCGGGATCGCTCTTCCCCCCCCCCCCCACCCCCCCCGCTCGTCAGTGGCTTGCCCGACGGATTGCCTGCCGTCTCGCTCGACAACAATGCCCGTCCCCAACCGTTGAGGCTGCTCTCAAATACTGCATACTCTCCAGTCACCACATGTGGGGTTTTGCCGGTGAAACAGTACATACCTACATAGCGCTTTTTTTTTTGGCAGGGTTGCCTGGTGGCGTTGGTTTTGATCCTTCGTGAAGACGGGCCCGCGCCGTAGAAGCCCCGTTGCATTGAGGGGAGGAAAAGTGTGATGTAGATGTACATACCAAAAATATATATATATATATATGTATCTCGTTTTTTCCCCTTTCATCCGATCTTTCCCTCGAGCAAGCAAGGAGAAGAGATGGGCGGCCCGTAGATAGACACAACGGGACCTACCGTTGCCGTCGGACGTACGTTCCCGCCGCGCATCGATATGGTGCGGAGACGGTTGGCGGACGGTATCACAGAGCACGCATCGAGTGGTTCACGTTCACTCCCTGATGTATTCCGCCCTCCGCCCGTTCCCTCTCGATCCCCCTCTCCCTCTCGGTATCGCTCGTCCATGCTCCTCCCTCGGGAGACGGGACAAAAAACAGGGAGAAAGAAAAGAAACGGAGAAAAAAAGAAAAGAAAAAAGAAAAACTCCTAGGCTAGATACATCAATAGATACGGTACATGAGAAGTGGGGAAGGGGGGGCTAGATGTGGAGTAAAATGCAATTAAGGTTAGGTAGCACAATACAAGTAGGTATGCGATTAGTCATAGTGAATGGCTAGCAGATATGGGGAGGCGGAGGTGGGGGAGAAAAGGGAAGGAAACCCCCCGCGCCCTCGATTACAGCGTGTGTCCACACGGATGAGGGCCCGGCCAGCCAACCCCCCCGCCCGGTGGACGACGTTCCGTCACAGGAATAGATCGTCCCCGGGATGGTCGAGTCTGATCCGGTTCTGCTCGGGGGGGAGACGGTGTTGTCTGCCGCCGGCGCCAGCCCTTTCGCGGTGCGTCTGCTGGTGCGAGCGTTGCTTCGGCTGGTACTGTTCGTGCTGCTGCTGCTGCTGCTGCTGCTGCTGCGGCTGGGCGGCGGCGCAGTTCTTCCTGTGGTGGCGGGCCGAGTGTTCGGTCGCGAAGCAGCGGGGGCAGTTGCCGCACGGATGGCCCTGCTGGTGGACGTCGGCGAGGTGGCGGTCGAGTTTCGTGACGGCGCAGTTGCATATGGAGCAATGCTCGCCGACGCCGTGCTGCTTGGCCTCGTGCAGTCTCAGGGCGGCGCGGGTGCCGAAGATCGTTGGACAGTGGCCGCAGGGGTGGCCCTGACCGTGCTTGGAAGCCTTGTGCCGCTGCAGACTGTACGGGGTCGACAGACACGAGCTGCACAAGTCGCAGGGGAAGCCGCCCGCGTGGTGCGCTTGGATGTGCGCTCTGTGCGTCCAGTCAGTTTGGCGCGACGACGCCGGGAGCGCGGAAGGGAGGACGCACTTCAGGTCGCGTGGGAAGGGGAAATAGCGGCCACAGCTGTCGCACGTACGGTCCTGTCCCGCCTGCGACGAGGCCTCGGTTTCGTTGTCGTGCTCGGACGGCCCGGGCCTTGGACTGGTGGCGCACGCATCAGCTCAGCTCCGGCAGGGAGTGACGGAACCAACCTCGGGCGACGCGTGCGGCGGCCGCATGGCAGCGACATCGTCTCGACCTCTTTGGTGGGCTCGGACGCGACCGTTTTCGTGCGCTTGACCAGGGGGTACTCCGACGGCGGATGCAACAGCGGCAGGGACGCGAGCGACGACGGCGGCGGGCCCATGTTGCGTCCGCCGGAGGGGCCGACGGAGCGCGTGCCGCTGGGCGGGTACGGGGCGGGCTGCGTCTGCACGGCGCGGCTGGTGAGCTGTGGGTCCAGGTTCGGCTCGCTGCTGGCGTAGTTGGCGACGCCGCCGAAGCCGTCGTCGAGGGCGCGCGGGCGCCTGGTTCCCCGCGCGGGCGGGGACGAGAAGTGGCTGGCGGGCCCGCTGGGGCCGGCCAACCGACCACCGCCGTTGATGGCGCGGTCCATGTCGTCGATGTGTTCCCGGAGCTGGTCCGGGTTCGCTCGCTCGTAGCACACTAGAGGCGGCGCGTGCGAGTAGGCCGCGTGGTCGACGGTGCCGTCGAACTCGGTCATCGCCGGAATAGGCTCCAGCTGGCCGTAGTGGATGATGTGCGGGTCGATGGTGGTGATGGTGGTGGTGGCGTCGAAGGCGTCGGTGCCGATCGTGGTCGTGGTGGGCGTAGAGGACTGCTGCGACCGAATGGCGGCAGCGGGGCTGGCCAGCATCTGCAGCTGCTGCCGCCGCTGCTGTTCCTGGCGGTGCAGCTCGTCGGCGGCGGTGCGGATGAGCGAGTAAGCCTCGGACTTGCTACAGCCAATCGTACGGGCGACGTGCTCGCCGACTTTGGCGACGAGCCGCTGTACGTCGGCGCGGCGCGGCTGATCGGGGGCGCCGACGCCATGCGGATGGGCGTGCGATCGGTTGAAGGAGAGGTCATCAGCGAGCCCGCCCCAAGCCGCCGCCATCGAGGCGAAACACGAGTGTGTGTACGTGGAGAAGTTATCTGCAGGCAGCCAGAGGGATGATCAGCACGGAACCAACTAAGGGCTTTTTTTTTGGGGGGGGGGTAGCTGGGAGTGGCGATGGCATCATCCGCGATGCGGTTTGTGGTTCGCGAACACAACAGGCGACGGAGGGTAACTCAAGCCTCAAACAACTGGCCACGGCGGGGGGGGGGGGGGGGGGGGGCCCCGACTTTAGGGGGGTATATATGGCGGAGCAGAGCAACGAACGCAGCGCGGTTAGTTGGGTGCGTCCCACTCGGGCGCGGTCGGCGTGGGGTGAGCGGCAAGAGGAAGTGCAGAGCAGACACGGGGCGGGTAACCGAAGCGTGGTGCAGATTGTATGGGCAGTTGTCGCGGTGAAGAGGAAAAAAAACTCTGCACGGGGGGGGCGGGGGAACGGTGGGCGAAGGAGTGCTTACGAGAGAGGGAGGAGGAGGAAGACGACGGCAGCAACACGTTTCCTTTCCTTGCGTCGGAGAGAGGGGTTCGCGTGCGTGAGTTGCAGAGATGGGAGCGCGATGGGAGAAGAGAAGAGAGAGAGACAACAAAAGAAATAGAATCTATCGACGACGCATGGTGCGCAACACAGCAGAGCCAGCCAAAATAACTGCCTGTGCTCACTCTGGGGTCGCATGGCCAACTACGTGGCATTGGAGCAATCGACGAGTGGAGAGAGCACACGATCGGGCTTCTTCCGCGCTGGCGACGGTAGTGACGGCGGTGAGCTGTGATGGCGGCGGAGACGGAGACGGAGACGGTGGACCGGGCCCACCGGCGGCGGCGGCGGACGGAACGCATTGCTGGGAGGGCGGAGTCCGTCTCGTACCGAGGCTCGGAACAAGCAACGGCTGAGACGTAGGGCTGCGGCCCCGTCGACGAATCGTTCTGCGCGTCCGCAGGGCTGCGGCGGGCGGGCGCTTTCGAGCTGCGGGGTATGTAGTCTGTCGGAGACGACTCGACCGGCTGACGAAGCGGCCGCCGGAAATGACGATGGTGGTGACGCGTTTGACGGGCATGGTCGGGGCGATGGGGGGGACGTCTGGCGTGTTCTCGAAGCTCTTCTTTGCTTTTAGCTGCGGCGGGAGGAAGGAATGGGAGCAAGGGAATGGAAGTGGGGGAGACGGGCCACATGTGGAAGGTGGAACCGGGGAGCAATCGGTTGAAGCAGGAACGGTCATCTCTCCGTTGCGTGCGATGATGTCTATCTAGGTATCCGCACGGATGCGGGCTGGCGGATCACGAGCGGCAAGGCCGGGCGGACGGCGCCGAACAGAGGTCGACGGCTGCCGGAGACGGTTCCCTCCGCCGTCACATCGAACGGCGACGGCAAGCAACGGCAACGTAAGAAGAAGAAAAAAAAAAAGACCAAATTCGGCTAGCCAGCCAGTAGATCTACCGATCGCTCTTCCCCCCGCTTCTAGATACCGCCGGTTCGTGTCTCAAACGAACTCCTCCCCAGCATCCCTCGACAGGCTCCGCAGCCGCCTGCCGTACTCCGGGTACGTCGATCCGCCACCTCTGCCGACGCCGCGCAGACGCTCGAACGACTGGAACATGCGCGTGATCTGGCCGGGCGTGAATTCGGTCATGCACCTATCGTCGGACTTGCCGGTCGTCAGCAACAGCGGGAAACACCGGTTTGGGGGGGGGGGGGGGGGGCTACGTAGTCCATGAAGTTGTGGATCGGGTCGGGGCCGGGGAACTCGTCGCCGGTGCAGGAGTCGGGCCTGTTGGCCGGGCAGCCGTAGGTGGGCAGACGCTCGGCGGGAGTGTCCTCGACGCGGTCGTTGGTGGCCGAGCAGCCGCCCTGGAAGGTGTGGAAGAGCGAGTGCCAGTGGCCGAGTTCGTGCGTCAGCGTGCGGCCGAGGTTGTACGGCGCCATCCCGCCGGGGAGCGAGAGCGCCGACACCACGCAACCGTCGCGGGTCAGCATCTGTTCGCTCGGGTTCGTTTCCGGGCTTGTCGGACATCGTCAGTGGGAGGAGGCGGAGAGAGAGGGGAGACGGACAATGTGCACCAGCCCAAGATGCCGCTCGGCAGCTTGGCGAAATACACGTTCACGTCCCGGTACGTGCCGCGACGGAGCGCCTTCTTCATCGCCTTCTCGGCGGGCGAGCCCATGGAGACGCCGGTGTACCAGGCCTTGTTGACGGTGCGCGAGATGGCGCGGAGGGAGTACTTTATTCCGGCCTTGGAGAAGTCGCGGTTGATCACGTCCAGCTGTCTCGGGGGTGAGCGGCCACTCGGAAACGGGAAAGGAAGGCGCGGAAGGGAGGTGGGGAGCAAACCTGGCTCATCAGCGTCGAGTTGCTCAGGTTGCCCTCGCCCGCCGACGGACCGGCGCTGATGACGTGGAAGTAGATGTCGAGGCTGAGAGTGGCGTTCATGGCGTGCACGCGCACCATCGGGTTGAGTCGGGCTTCCTCGGCCATGCGGTCCATCGCGGCGACGTTGTCCGGCGACGGGTCGTCCTGCGCGCACCGGACGACGCCGCTGCCGCTGCCGCGCGGAGAGGAGACGTGCGCCAGCGCCGTTGCCGAGACGAGCGCGAGGAGGGGGAGGAACACGCGGGCGCTGAAGAGCATTGGTTGTTGTTGGTGGTGTTGGTCGTCGGGCGTTGAGCGAGAGACCCGGGCGAGCGGGTTGGGGAAGGGAGGGATGGAGAACGAGAGACTCCTACGAACGAAAGTGGCAGCGGAGAGCTGCGGCGTCTCAGCTTGAACTGTTGGGCGAGAGAATTGAGTGAGAGAGAGTGGAGTGAGAGAGGGCCAACGACCTTATATGTGACCCCACCCACCACCACCACCACCACCACCACCACCACCACCACCACCACCACCACAGTCCGTTCCTTGTCCTCCTCTCCCTCCTCCCGTGTCTTCCCACCCCTTGGCGGCCCACCACCGCCATTCCACATTCCGCGGTTCCGCTTTGGATATGGATATGTTGCAGCTCCGCGGTTACATGCCAACTCGATCCCCGTGGCCTCTCTGCGGCTATCCGTTCGGACTGCCGGAGTGCAGTGCGGCACGTCGTGTGTTCAGCCGGACCGATGGCCGTGTCGCCCTTTGCCGTCCTCCCCTCCCTCCCTTCCTTCATCCGTCCAGCCACCCACCGCGGATATATCCAGACTCCGCCGGCTGCGTCGACGAGCGCAAGCCTTCGCGCTGAAGAGTGTACATGCCCAGCAGCGGCGGACGGCGGACGGCGGAGAGAGAGAAAGAAGAGAAGCTTTAAATAGACGTGTGCATTCCTATGTAGAGAGACAGGCCGGGCCCCCTGATCGGCAGGAATGCAGGGCCGCCCGCTGCAGCGGTGCCCGTGGCGGCCCGTAAGCAGTACGTAGACAGTGCCGCGGGTGCTCTCTCCACGAGCCGAGAACCAAGGCGCGGCGTGTGGAAACGCAGCAGCGTGTGGGGGAGATGTCGATGTGATTGCCGGTCCGCAGTGAAGGAAGCAAGAGCGGCGGCTTCGAAAGTCGCACTTCGTCTCGTCCCCGCAACGGACTCATCCCGAGGCACCGGCGCCCTTGCTGATCGTGCGGCCGCTGGAATTCGATGCCGGCGTTGATATTGCGGTCCCGCCGCAACTGCGCTGGCCGTAGATGGTTGCGGAATAGTAGCTGGCACGTGCATGCATTGTGCGATACATAGCATAGACGGTGGATAGGGCTCGAGCCGGCATGTAGTTGTGTATCCCCGCCGCCGGTCGTTTCAGGTTTGCGTACGGTACCTACGTAGTTGCATCTGGAGTGGACGGATGATGCCGGCGGGAGCAGCACACCCGCAGCACAAAGACACGCCGGCCGTTGCATCCGCACATATGTAGATGGATACGTTCGCCACCGGACATGGGGCGGTCGTTTCTTCTCTCCCGCCGCCGTAGACACGACGTATGCGCATCCAAACTGTGCTTGCCTGGTGCACGATCAGCACGACCAGCAGTTGTGCTTTCCGGAGCCGGCGGCTGCTTCTTTCCTTCTTCCCTCCTTCCGGCGGACTGCCGCGGGGTGTTTCATCCTCACAGTGCACACCCCTTCGGGCCCGCGATGGTCGGCGGGCAACCGTCGAAAGACTAGTCCACATATCTTCGGCCGTCTCGCCTCGTCTCCTCTTGTCGCGACCCCTCGCGTTGTCGTGTCGTGTCGTGTCGTGCCGGGGAGACGAAGTGCAGTTCCCGCAGCCGTATATATGTGCCTGACCGCTCCCGCCTCCTTCATCTCCTTCTCGAACGACGCGTCGGCGGAGCGGTATGTACGCAAACCTGCCTCTGCCTGGCCGCCCGTCCGTCCGCCTGCAGCTGTCCGGCCTCTCCCCGCGCGCCCGAAGGACATGGCAGACACGGCGCATGGTCGGTGGACGGCCGCTCGGACGGATTGTGGGCGGAGTGGCGCCCCCGGTCGGCGCCCACCAGCGGAGGGGGGCAGTTCGGATTAGATTAGATTGATCTTCTCCGCTCGCACACATCGCCCGGAGCGAACGGGGAGATATCCCTTGCGGCTGTCAGCACGATGGGGCGGGGCTCATTTCGTCCTCCGCTGCTGTAGCCAAGCAGTGGGAACCCCCCACCGCCTCGCGAGATCCATTGCGCCTTGCGCTCGCCGTGCAGTGGGTACTGCGGAGGCAACCATCCACAGACGCAATCACACGCACCCGCCCGGCGCATACACGCAAGGAGGAAAGGCCCGCACGGCGTAGAAACACTGGCGGAATCCACGATTCGCGTTCGTCGGTCGCACATGCGCACCTCCATCTCGGCGGCACGCTGTCGCCATCCGTGCTCCTGAGGCGTGCATGGCCGGGGACAGGCGGTTCCCTTCTTCCGTCCGCAGACGCCTGGGCCAGTGAGGCTTTCTGCTCGTCTTGCTTCGCATCCCCTCCGGCAGCCATTCCGCCCTCAGCGCGAAGGTTCTGTTCGAGCCTCCTCTCGACCGGCCGGGACGCGATGGCGTATCGAGTGACATTCCGTGAGCGCGACGGTTTGACTTTTTCGGGCTCGAACTGGTTGGTCTGCCGGACTGTGGGGCTCTGGCAACCTTCCTGCGTAGGACGGGGCTAGGCGGGGCGAGGCGAGGCGAGGCGAGGAGCTGGCGGAGGCGTTACCGCGAATCAGATCCTCCTATCCATCGATTCCGCCGCTAGCGGAAGGACGTCGCAGCTTCCGCGCGGGAAGAACACTCCAGACCCGGAGTCTCGATGGGGGCGAGGGGCGGGCACGGTGCGGTGGCCAGACTCCGACGGACCAGCCAGCGGGAGGAAGCTTTCCGGGCGAGCGACGAGCACGCGTTCCGCCCGGCGAGCCAAACCTTGCCGCACTCCGCACTGAGCCGGGCGGGTCCATAAAGCGCGCGCGCGCCCGCCGCCGTGGATGCCCAGCTCCGCACGCAGCTGCAGCACTCGGAAAAAAAAGCCACAACACGATGCACGTCGACACCCGCCACCTGCTAGCGCTGACGCTGACGCTGGCGCTGGCGCCGTTCGCGGCGACGCACCCGCTCGCCGGCAAGAGCCTCGACGACATCGACGCACTACTGTCGCCGCAGCCGCAGAGCGCGCGCGAGAGCAAGACGGCGGGCGCCGTGCCCGGCGGCCAGGACGCGGCGCAGCGCGCGCGCGAAGACTTCCGCGAGCAGCACGCGGCCGAACACGGCGTCAAGCCGGCCAAGAACTGCGCCGCCAAGACCCGGCGTCCCTTCCGCGGCTTCACGAACAAGCGCGTGCTTGAGGACGGCGATGCCGCTCCGCAGCGCGACGCGCGCCGGCTGGCCACCATCGTCGAGGACGCGCGCGGCGAGGAGGAGGCCGAGGCCCTGGGCCCCCTCAATCCCTGGGCGCGGCCCACCGTCGAGCTGGGATTCGGTACGTTCAGCCGTTGCACCGCGCTGCGCGGGTTAGTGCTGACGCGTGGGACAGGGTACAACAAAGGATCAAAGTACGACAACCGGTACGGACACCTGCGGGCGTACGACAGGACCATCGACATCGAGAGACTGGAGGACTTTGCGGCGGGACTGGCGGACGACACGGTCGCGCAGGATGGCTGATGCACTCGTGATGGCGCTGGACGGACATGTACTTGGTTAGTCAGGATCGATAATACATAATGGTGACCGCTAGTTGGCTTGGACACGGGCTGTCACTCCCCTGGCATCGGTGAACGTGCTGCGGAATGCGTGCTCCCAACGATGTGCACATAATATCGCCATGGTCCAATAGGGTCGCATGCGGGCAATGAGCCATCGTCATCACCACCCAACGATGTGCACTCTCCCTCGGAAGGCGCGTGCCCGACTGGGAGGCGACTCTGTTTGCCGAACCGAGCAGTGAACACCAGCAATGCAACAAAGTCTCACCCGACACTCTCGTTACTAGCGGACCGAGCCCAAGAACCGCGCAAGCGTGCACAATCGTGAATGGTATTGAGTGCTATAGTGATCCTCACCCCCTCCCCCCCCCCAAGCCCGCTCCTTCCAAGCGAACTACAGTCTCAAGCGCTCCAGCACGGCGGCGATCCTAGCGATCTCCGCATCGACCAGCGCCTTGTCCTGGAGCATCCCGTTAGCGGCGAGCCAGACGGCGGCGTCGCGGGCGACGTGGGCGGCCTCTTCGAGGGCGAGCAGCAGCAGCGGCGAGTGCGCGGGATCGTCGTTGGGGTCCTTGCCGGGCCCGAAGAAGTCGTCGACGCTGCTGCGGACGACGTCGTAGTCGCGGTGGAGCGCGGGCGGCAGCGACGCCGGCAGACGCGCCAGCGAGATCCGCGTGTCCGGTGGCGGCGGCGGCTGCGGCGGCGGGGCCTTGTCCGTCGCCTTCGTGTGGCGCGTGCGCCTGCGCGGAAGTGGTGGTCCCATGTTGCGGCTGTGCGTCGGCGGTCGGCGCGTGCGCTGCTGGCGGGGCGGCTTCGTGGCCGGTCGTGGGAGCGTTGGTGGGTGTGCAGCGGGAGTGCGTGGTGGTGGTGGTGGTGGTGGTCGGCTCGCCGCGGTAGCTCTGGCTGCGGCTGGCGCTGTCTCCGCGTCGACCGGGTGGGGCTTAGTGCGTGGTGCGTTGCGCCTGGCTGCTTGGACATGTGACACCCAGGATTAGGTCAACGCAGCGCAGAGGGCTGGGCGGAGGGGGCAGCGCCGTCCGCACGGGGGCTAGTCACCTTGCGCATCGAGGAGCCGGTCCACCGCCGCCGCGGTAAGCATTATGTTGTCGACTGGCGTGGCACTGCGCAGCGCGCACGCTAGCCAGCTGTCTTCGGGGTCGTCGGGCGCAAAGGAGAAGTCCATTGCTGCTTGCGGGGGGTGGGGGGGGGGGGGGATGATGATGATCGAGGGGGTTTCGGAGTTGAGGGATCGATGGAGCGAGTGATCGCGCGGTGACCAGTCCACGGAGCCCATCGGCGGGCTCCAGCACAACGCGACGTCATGCGCGCGATGGCAAACCGCCGTCTGCGGCTGCGCTCGACGTGTTTGCTCCGTGGTCGCGGCACGGGGGCGTGGAATGTGGGCAAGTGCAGTTCGACCGCTGCTTCGGCGGTCTGCTCGTCGTGGGCCGCTGGACCCCCCGGGTTGGGTCACGTGACCCATGCTCTGACCAGGCCCCGCCACGCGCCTTCGCTCGCTAGTGATAGGCGGGCGTCTGCGACTTGACTCTGCGCCGAAATCAGCTTGGTCGCTGCCGCTCACAGGGTATCACTCCGTCCGTGCGCTGCCAAGACACGACCCCCTCCGTTACTGCTGTGCCTCTGCTTCTCTTCTCCCGCCCGCTGGTCCTCCGTCCCCCCACCGCTCACCGTCGCCGGGGGGGTGGGCCGCGTGCAATATTGTGATGATCGGAATCGCGGATGGCGGGCGAACACGTGACGGGGAGACGTGATTCCGGTCGGTAATTACAATGCCATGGAATTCTAGAGCAGAAGTAGAGACGGAAACAAACAACGAAAGAACGCCCGCCCGACCACACGACAAGCTCGAATACATGCAGCATGTCCGGATCAGGAGTTCTCAAACTCGGCCTCCAGTTTCATCTTGCCGCCCCAGAACCCGCCCCATCCGCCCTCCTTCCCTCTTCGCAGCAGCGGCGCCTGGCGCGCCGACGACCGTCTCGTCCTCGCCGATCTTCTCGATCTCCCACGCCTGCAGCCGCCAGAACTCGGAGGTGCCCTTGAGCCAACGGGCGGTAGCGGACTTGACTTCGTCGAGCTCGATGGCTGCGAAGCTGAAGCGGAAGCACTCGTCCGCCTTGTCGCGCGGCTCGCCCTCGGCGGCGGCAAAGATGCCCCCCGGCGACGCCAGCGCCAGCTGCGTCAGCACGTTCCAGTCCCACAGCTTGGCCATCAGGTCCGCCTTGGTGTTTCCGCGCGCGAGGAAACACCTGTACGCCGGGTGCGAGCGCAGGTTCATCCGCACCCAGACGAACATGCCGCCGTCGGGCTTGGCGAACGAGTACAGCTGCGTTCGCTCGACCACTTCGAGGTCGTCGCGCGAGACGACGGTGATCAGCTCCTTCCCTGACTCGAGGATGTCGGTCATGGCGAGCATGCGCTCCTCGTAGGCGTCCCGGAGCGACTCCAGCCACGCCACCCAGCCGTCCATCCCCCACGAGCGACACAGCAGCTCGGCGACCATGCCCTGGGCGAAGCCGGACGGCTGCTGGGTGCTCGTCTCGGTGGCGCCGACGAGGGCGGCGATGATCGGCTTCTGCGCCGTGATCCATCCCATCCTGCAGCCGGGCGCGATCGTTTTCGAGAACGTGTCGAGCCGGACGACGCGGCCGGCGGTGTCGATGGTGAGGAAGCTGGGCTCGAGCGCAGCCAGGAACGGGTACGTCGGTTTCTCGCCAGCCGCGGGTTTGCGGTGCGATTCCGCCGTGAACTGCAGGTGCCAGTACGGGTCGTCCTCGATGATCACCACGTCGTGCGCGTCGCACAGTTCGTAGATCTGCCTGCGCCGCTGCCGCTTCAGCAACACGCCCGTCGGGTTCTGGCCGATCGTGACGGTGTACATCAGGTGCGGCCGCCGTCCGTTCCTCTCCTCGTCCCAGTTCTCGAGGACATCCCGCAGCCCGCCTGGGCCATCGACCATCATGCCGTCGCGGTCCATCCTGACCGGCGCGGCGCGGATGCCGTAGGGGGTGGCGGTCTGCAGCGCGTTGGGATATGTCACCTCCTCGACGAGCATCGAATCGCCGGGGGAGCCGAGACATCCGACAACCTTGGAGAAGCCGTCGGTGGAGCCGCAGGTGAGCAGGATGTCGGCCCGGTCGTCAGCGTACGCGAGCTTCCCCTGCAGCATGTGGTCGAGCGTGAACTCGCGCACGAAGTCGGCGAGCGCGGGCAGGCCCGTGGCGCGGCCGTACTGCAGCGTCGTCGCGATGTCGATGCGTTTCTCTGGCGACTGCGACGGCTCGAACTTTGGCACCGAGATCTGCGCCGTCTTCGGGTCGTGTCGGCGGCGGCGCGAGAAGAAGCCCATGGGCGTCACGCCGCGGCAGGCGGTGTCGAGGAACCGCTCGGGCGTGGCGACACAGGCGCGGAAGTCGTCGTACGGGAAGTAGCCGGGGAACGGAAATCCTGCGAGAAGCCGGCAAGTCAGATCCCATTCTCCTCCCCCCTTGCGGAACCGGATCGGCCACGGATACGTCAGGGGACCAACAAACCTCCAGCAATGTTGGACATTCCCGGGGCGAGAAAGTACTTGTACAGCCCCTTGATGGCGCTCGGCTTGCGCGCGCGCGTGACCGCGTTGAAGTGGTGGGTAAGGTCCACCGGCTTCCGCTCCGGACCTTGGGCCGGTGCTGTTGCAGCATGAGGGGCTTCGCGGACGACTCGCGAGTGCTGCGGCATCGTTGTAGTGTCCTGCGAAAGTGGTGTTAATGTGGTTCCTGTGAAAGAGGTATCGCCAGCTATCTGCTACTTATCTTTCTGGATGCAGGCAGGTGTCGGTGCTGGCGGCGGCCATTAAAGCCGGATGACAAATGAACACGCAGACGTGCGATAACGAGGTAAGCGAAAGAAGCAAAGAAACGTCCATCATGGAATCTCACTCAGTATGTTGTGTTTGTCACTCGTTCTGCATTGTCATGTGCAGCATCACGTCATATACGTGTATTCAGACTTTTCACTTTTTTTGCCTTTCTCTCAAAGAAAATATCTACATACACACAAGACTTCGCCGTTCCATCCAACCTCCATCATAGCTAATCTTGACATGAAACCATGCTAACGTTGCTGGCCACGGAATCGGGTCGTCGGCCGGCAGCGGCCCAACTGGACAACCAAAGTCTCGAATAAGAAGTCGAACCCCTTCCGCCAACCGGCCCGCTCCCGCCCCCGCAAATGCAAGCTGCTGCGAACAAGGAAAATTAGATAAGCAGAGCGTAGTCTAAAAGCCATCCTGTAATACATACCTTACCGAACCGAGAATAATGCACCCCACAGAACACGGTGCCATCAACCGTCGAGAGAAACCCTAGCTGCGGAATTGTCGGCGAACGCGACCAACGCAACCGCCATAGCCTCGGCACAAAGTAGAACCCCACATATAGTAAGGGTCCAACCCCAGTGTACTTCCTTGACGGCCGAAGGTAGGCCTCCAGCTCCGCTGTGGCTGGTGTCATCTGGAGGAGCGGCACCATCGGCGTGATTGCCGGCTCGTTGGTTGGTGGAAAGCTTTTGGCGAAAGCTGAGGTGGCGCAACAGAAGTGGGTATGCCCAGAAGCCATGGAAAAGCCATGCCCCAACTGCTCCGAAAAAGCACCAGATGTCGTTCGATGTTTCCGTGAGGTGAACGGGACCCTCCCGCATGAGAATCATCACCAGTAGGGCTCCTGTCGGTAAAATGTAAAGGAGAGCCACCCAGGTCTGATATCTGGACCTTGCTCTCCAGCTGGCGGCCGCTTTGTTCGGTTGGAAGTGTGGCCTATATCCCCAAGCCATCCACTTCACAGGATACATCATGAACCAAAAGAAGAATGACCCGCCGAGGCAGAGACCCCAGCTCACCCACTTCAGAGATTGGTGATCCTGTTTGATGACGAGGTATCCTATGGCCGTGAGCACAGAATCATCAGTGAATGATGCTCCGCTCTGTATCAAATATTAGTAAAACCTAGTGGCTCTGATAGCGAGGACTTTACTCACCAGTGCCATTACTCCAGTGTTCCCCCCAAATGTTGATGGTATCTGTACGGTTCTCCGATCTACTAGCGGCATGATCTCCATGGACGAACTGCTTGCGAAAAGGATGTGGGCACCATCCGGAAGACCGGGCACATGCACAAGACCACCTGCATTCACCTCCTTGGCCTTGATCCCAATTGATGCCACACACGGGAATTCAATGCCGTTGCAGCGTACAAAGTTTCGCAGCATCGCTCCTCGCCTGGGCGTTTTCTCTGACAAGTGAACCTTGTGTCAGCGGATTTCATACGAGGGGTTTGCGGGAGCGAGGATGCCACGAAATAGAGTAAACGGATGTTGTACCTGCCACCGTGGAACGATTGAGAAAAAATTCCCTGCACCAGGCCAGCCCATTCTCCCGATCTAGATATCCCATGAATGTGTTCGCAATTTCAGGCTGTAGCAACGAAAACGTACACCGAGGCAGTGGGGCATCTCCCGCTACCTCCTTAAAAAGCTTGTAATTGGCCTCCAGGTTCGCCTGAATTACGGGCCTCAACATGGTATCCAGCTGTGCACGCTCCATGGCTTCGAGTTGGGTCTCATAGAAGATGACACAGCTACGCACCAGCACAGGCTTGAGTCAGCATACCGCTGCGAAATGGAACGGACAAGACGGCTTGTGACGGGGTGCTTACTATTGCAGGGCGGCGACGACCTCGCTTTGGTACGAACCTGACGGCACATTCAACGCACCTGGGCACAGAGGAGCCGTAGGAAGGACCGAAGGCAACGAGTCTGCGCTGGAGGGGGGCAGCTGATGGATAAAGGGCATCCACATCGCTTCCGATGGATCGGGCGGTAAGACGAAAGGTACCAACGAAGAGGGGTTAGGCATCGTTGGAGGCGGCGTAGGCATTGGCGGAGAGGGAGTAGGTGTCATCGGTGGGCCGAAAAGCATCGAACGAGAAACGGAAGGCATCGACGAAGGAGAGCCACTGCTGACCTGGAAAAGACCGTCACCGTTGCTCAACAGAACAGAACTCTGACCAGCAATGCCGATGCAGAACAGCAAGAAGGAGAAGAAGAAGAGCATATTGATCTGACTCATCGGTGTTTCTGTAATTGGGAGTTTGGTAGATGCTGATGGTATCGAGAGGAAGAGTGACAGAAGGAAACGAGGACAAAGGTGAGGAATCGAGACGAGGGGAGCGATACGGTGCGGACAATGGTGGTGGAATTCAGGAGGCCGAGGTGCGTGGCGGGGCAAGAAGTCAAAGAGGGAGAAAGGTGTGTATTCAGGAACTGAGGTTGCATGGGGAACAGGAAAGAGGGGAGTATGGCTTCCTTGATAATGTTCCCCTGCAACCTCACTAGCTACACTAGGTCTATCTACTCTAGCCCTCGGGGCTCAAACCTTCCTCACTGCCCTGGTCGTACATACTGTATAGTTCAAGGGGGGGTAGAAAAAACGCTGTTTCCCGCTGGAAGCATGTTGCTATCGTATAAGGACATGAAAAACACGTATTTTGACCGTGTTGATAATATGGGTCTGTCCGGTTGCCACCTGCATTTTCAAACCTTGGGTTTCTGACAGTTTGACGGTTGACAAAGTTGCAGGTGCAAACTCTCATCTCCCCCGACGACCCGTCCGGCAGCCCAGATATTCAACAGCACGCCACACTTTTGTATCATGAAGGTTTGCTAGTTTCTGAGAGACTTTCCGGAAACTCTAACTGGCCTTTCACAGCTGCGGCGTGGCCCTTCCTGTTTATCCAGAGCCTCACCGAACGACCCCTCCTATCCACAGATACCAATCGCGCGGTGCCGAAAGATATTTCCGTGTGGCGTGCGGAGGACGTTGGCAGTGCGCCGGCAATCCGCGCTCTCCAGGAGATGCTCGGCCAGCCATCTCTGATGTGTGGTAGGTGTTTCGTCATGCAGCGTGCTCTGGTATTGGGCGATTAGATCACCAACGGCAAGGAGCCTTGCTGTGCTAAGGAACGGTGGGGGGTGGGAGTTGAACATCGTAGGCATGACGGCGGGCTGACTAGGGGCCGCGCTGGTATGCACTGGTGGTTGTTAGTAGAGTTTATTTGTATCTATTGTGACTCAGTCGACAATATGCAGTTTCAAATCGTTGACTCGAGGTGGTGTACCGAACGCTCACCCATCACCCGGAAACTCAAGGTTTCAAGCTGGGTGCAGATGGTGCCGATACAGGGTGCAGACACGAGAAGAACCGCCTGCGCCGGAAACCGCAGCAGGGAATCCTATGGGCGGAGGCTCGGAGGGAGCCCAGAGGGGGAGAACCGCTCCGATCCGGGACTTGTTAGCGGATGTGTGGTGCACCCGGCCGATTGTGTACTTCCTCCGCAGGGTGCAGGATGGACCGGGAGGGGCAAGCAAAGAAGCACAAAGCGAGGAGTCGAGCGGGGAGAGAGGCGAGCAGCGGGACCAGCGGGCGGTTTTCAATTGCCTTCCCTCGGTCTTTTCCTTTCTCTTTTCTTATGTCTTCCATAGCGGGGATAGGTCAGGCGGGGGGAGGGGGAGTTGCCGCGTGCCTCTCGAGTCTCAGACCGACAGGTTTCGGGGTGGACGGTGAACGGGAACCGGACTGTAAATAATTTTGCGTTGACACCGTGTTCAAGCGGCTAACTTGTGGGCCTGGGGAACCATAAACCTCACCCTGTAGTAATGTACAGAAAGATGGAAAGAACAGGACTGGTCCGATGGAACTCACCACAACTAAGGTGGCTGAGAGAAACCCGGAGGACTAGAAGCCCTTCTTGAGGTCTGGATGAAAAATTGCCGACAATTGAAGTCGTTAAAATCCATGCGAAGGCGTCTGCTTAAACCTACAGGAGGCTGGCATCCTTTGCACTGCTGGGGAGTTTTTTCCAGAAAGTCCTGACAACGGGTTCCCTGGGGTTGGGATGTTTCATCGTAACTCGCCACATTAGACTTAAATTGACCCCGGCAGGTTAGGTAGTTTTGGAGGTCGCTGAGTTTTATGGCTTCCCAGACCCTTTGCGGTTTAGTCAGTGTGTTTTGGTTTCCTCTTCGGGTTGAATCCTGAGTTGAATCCTCCTATTTCTTGACCTAGTACAAGCTGGAAATATTGGAGACAACTTGGGCTCGCCATGATCTCACTAGGTCGAATGCGAGTAATGGTGCGAAAAAAAAAAGAAGTGGCTAACTTGTGAATATCGTATCTCCACGACACAGGTCGGGGCTCTACACCTGAGAATGATGGGTTACGAGCTGCTCAAGCGTGGTGCACGGCGTCACTTTCACTGCTGCATGCTGTGATTCCTCGTGCGAGGGAAAAAAAGAAAGATGGAAAATATAGGAAGGCGGAAACATATGCAAATATAGGAAGCGAAAACATATGCAGGTACGGGTGCAGCAGCTCATAAGTCCTGTGGATCACTAGCGCCGCTGTCGTAACACTCCTCGCCCTCGTCCTCGCTGTCTGTCTGGTCTCTCTCGAGGATCTCGTCTGATTCAGTCTGCGATTGGTTCTCGTCGCTGATGGTCTGTTTGTCCCACTGCGCTCTGGGGTTAGCTGGCGTCACGGTGGCGGGTGAGGGAATAGAGACTCACGTCTCTCAGGAGGGCACCAAGGAGGAGTTTCGGGAGCTATAGGGGTGTGGCGTCAGTCAGGCGATCTGTGTGCTTAGGTCGATCAGCGACTCACGATACTCCATTTCTCGGCCGGATCCCGCATCGCCTCGAGACTGCCGCTGGCTACATTGGTTCTCATCACCGACGTTAGCAGCGCGAACGGTGTGCAACGGCTAAGGCTAAGGCTAAGGGGAAACGCACGCATGCAGTCGATGTAGTCGCCTAGCTCCTTGTCGTCGTCGAGGCTTTTGAGGAGATCGATCGCGTTCTGGTCCTGTCCGATCATGGCGAACTGGTATGCCACGGCTGTAGATGCCCTCAGTCAGGGGGCGAACGATGTCCGGTTGCAAACACCAAACCTTGTGGCCCTTCGCTGCCAAATTTCTTGTGCAGCTCCAACGCCTTGCTCTTGAGCACGTTGCGCAGGAGCCACTTTGGCTCGCCCTCGATCTTCAGGACGGGTCGGGGTTGGTTAGTGAAATGGTCCTAGAGACAACAGCGTGGGTGGGGACAGAATCTCACTTCCCCGTCGGTCAGGACGACCACTAGCAACGGCCTTTTCATCGAGCCCACGGTGGCGTAGTTCTTCAGGATCCTGTCGCGCAGCTCCGTTCCGATCTTTGTCAGGCCGCGGAAGCCAGCCTTTTCGACGATGGAGTCGACGCCGCCCGGCGTCACCCTTTTGAACCACTTGTTGGAGTTCAGAAACCGGACGGCGACTATCCCGTCGATCTCCGAGACCAGCCTGTACACCGCCGCGATGGATTTGAGCGTCGCCTTGAGCGTGTTAATCCGCGCGCCCTCCTCTTCCAGCTCCACGGTTAGACTGTTGTCTGCATTGCAGCTGGAGTTAGACGACGGGTCGTCGAGCTGTCGATCTGGGTGTCGGTGGACGTACCGACTAGGAGTACGACATCGTACAGGGCCAGCAGTGACAGCTGGATGGCCACTTCCTTGGTACACCCATTCTTCATGACTTTCGTTGCCATTTGAGCCGCTCTTGCGGCCTCTGCGAGGAAGTCGTAGTCGCGGTCGTAGAAGTGGGCGATGCCCCTCTTGTCCGACTTGAGCAGTGTGCGCCACCACCTGATGATCATTTCCTGAGTCGGCGGTTGTTGATCTGTGCCCGACCCGTTGGCGAGGGAGCTCTGTGCCACTGCGTTCGCCTTCATCGCGCCCTTCGAGTGTCCTCCGTTTGTTGTCTTCATGGTAGTGGACCGGTCGGCGTTGAAATAGTCCAATCCCAGTGCTGTAGCGTCGGACAGGAGTTGGGCCGTTTTCTCGGCGGGACCGCTTGCCATCCCTAGAGGAACGCGCTGAGTTATGGCTCTTCGTACATATGTATACATTGTGAAAGGGAGCTACTAGCCTTGCGGCGTTCCACCTCCATAGTTCGCCGCCGGAGATAGCTTGGGCTTCGATGCGAACTTGGGACCGTTCATTTATAGGGCTATCGGTCGGGATCTGGGTGCGTGAAATGGAGAGAGGGTTCGCGGGAAACACTTATCTGACGGTTTGGGAGAATGTTTGCCCCACTTTGGAGAGTCAAGAGAAGAGGGGCCTCGGTGCTGCGCGAGGCCGGCGGTGCACGGGGTATATAGTAAGTCCTGTGCCCAATGCGCTGGTTGAAAGGGTTCAACCCGCGGCATTGGATGGAGGGTTTCAATTAATCGGAGTGGCTGATGACTGAGGATCGATCGCGATGTGAATCACCAGAAACGTCGAGTGCTTCATGTATGAGGTCAGGCCGCAACCCACAACGCCTTGCTGTTGGACGCAACATAAGTATGAGCAGTTATCGTAGATTTTTGGTTCGCCAGCCTGATCCGCAATTCTTGACGGATGCAGAATGTCGTCGGTCCCAAGACTGGCCCGGCCTAGAACTTAGTAGATGTAGTATGGTTGGGGACACCTCATACCGGCTGGTCCTGGACATTCGTGGGGAGGAATTAATAATTCAATTGGTTCCCAGTGGGGCAGGCACTCCTATCCCAAATTTCACTGTGAACTCAATTTCATTGAGCGCTTTTGGTATTCAGCGAAATGGTACACACGGGAAAATTGTGAATACTCTCAGGGCTACGCCGAGTTCTTCCTGAAGCACTGGATTCTGTCACGCCAGCGACTATCAACCGTTACTATCGGGTGTGTATGCGAACGATGGGTGCCATACCTATGGGTATGGTACGAAGGAGGTAGTTGCAGATAACACGGTAGTTAATTACCATATTAGGATATTATGTAATATTAATCTGCACTAATACATCCCGAAATGGAAATATTGTGGCATTTTTTTGGTTAGGCGGCTCGTTGCAAGCTGGGGGGGGGGGGGGGGGGGGGGGGGGGGGGGGGGCCGCGGG
>Ga0307516_10001481_pt1 | contig 32359 bp, 23 predicted proteins | sample 19_EM_MG_FD_203310 | JGI IMG/M metagenome (GOLD analysis project Ga0307516, IMG submission 203310) | Populus trichocarpa ectomycorrhiza microbial communities from riparian zone in the Pacific Northwest, United States - 19_EM | ecosystem: Host-associated > Plants > Roots > Unclassified | place...
GGCTTGGTGTGCATAGGTGTCCACCTGCGAAATAGGTGGACACCATGGTGCTCGTCCCCTCAAGGCCGTTCAAGATGCCGCGGCTAGACGCTTACTGTACGGACGTATGAGACGCCGGTCCTTCATCCAAGGAGATGACGAACGTCAGCGGTGGCGCGCGATCCGTCAACAAAAAAGCCCCGGCGCCTGGAGGAAGGCGCCGGGGCGAGGTCTGTGATTGAAGGGTGGGTGGGTCCGCTTGAGCGCCGGGTTCCAACAAACGGATAGATCGCGGCTTCGCGCGATCTATCCTTAATCGTTAGGCGATGCTGCAACGGTGCTCATATGGAAGGGAAGTCATACCGTTTGGTAGCGAGCCCTCCCAAGATGTCGTTCCTTGGGTGGTGGTGACCTCGAACTTGTACTGCTGATAGGGCAATTTGTCGTAGTCAGCTAACGTGATTAGCACAATCTCGGTCTCCTTCACGAATGTGAACGGAAGAGCAACTTCGGAGTAATGCTCGTCATCATCGAGTGTTCCTTTTGGATTCCAGTACGCCTTCTCGTACTCATAGTCCAAATCGAATGAGCCAAACCCGCTGCGAACCCAGTTGATTAGATTTCGCCTCTTCGGAGAGTAGCGAAAGCACTTTACGCAATTTACACGAAGCGGGGTGTCGCGTTGATTAAAAACTATTAGCTTTGCTCGATGCTTTCCGTTGACCGCCACAACACACATTGCCTCTACGATCGGCAGAGTTGCTGCTTTCTAATATGACTGACGCTTCAACGCGATGGCGGTCAGATTTCCCATTCGTCGTGCCTCAAGCCATGAAAGCAATGCGAATAGAGCGGCCGCGATGCTCACGGCGAGGCTGGCATCAATCGTCATAGCAGCGCCTAACGTTTGAGCCGAGCGGACCCATCGGTATGGCGCTTGGGCCGCAAGGATGATGATAGACAGCTGGCCCGGCTTGCGGCCCAAGTGCCATGCCGGTGGAGGCTCGCTTGAGCAGAGGAGTTGGGCGTCACCGTTTTCATTGGGAGCACCCAGTCACTTTTCGATCTAGGATTTTGGTTGACTTGCTAACGAAAAGCGTCGTCTTGCAGTTAAGAGTTGAGCCGTTCCAGACGTAAAGCGTTTCTGCATTTTCGATCTTCATTACGCTGTCTGGTGGACCGAACTCTTTCACATAGTCAGTGACTGGGCGCCCCTTCCAAGCCGCCAGAAGCTTGGCGTTGCGCGCATCGATCGCCGCCAGCTGCGCCAACTTCTCACGCGCCATCAACTCCCAGGGTGCTATTTGCACACTCCCTGAGATCTCGTAATTCTCTGGAGAGGAGCCCTTCAGTAGGATCAGTTCTACGGCGGTGCGCATGTCGGTTTCCCAACTTTCAATCACCTCCTGATTAATGGCTCGCCTTGATTTCTGAACAGACGTTGGCCTGTGCCAATCTTGAAAGCTGCGTAAGACGAGATCCCAGCACTCTAGAGCCATTCGCGATGACGCTTCGAGTTTGAGGCGATAACCCACAGTCGAGAGTCGACCATCGTTGAAGACGAACGTTATGTCCGCCGGCATTTCTCCCATCGCAGAGTCAACAATGCGCAGACTTGTACTCGATGGCCGTCGAATGACTTCTTTGGCGCTTGGATAACGTGCTTGAAAGGCTTCCACTGTCATCCCGTAGGACGCACCTTGCCATAGTGGCTGTGAGTGTGCCACCGCAGCAGCAACCAGATTGATCGTTGCGACAAGCACATAGAGGAAAGCTCTAGTCATTGCTCAGTCTCACCTAGCGACGCCCAACGTTCGACATGAGCGGCGGCCGTAGGCAGTCCGCTCGATGGAGGGGTTAGAAGGCTCTTGGCATGCTGAGACAGGGTCTCAGCAAGTTCCACAAAGCGCTCAACGTCCAGCGCGGCAATTTTCTCCTCTGGCGCTGATACGGATGAACCTTCGCATGACACGTACATCGTGTTGTTCTTCAGGTCATTTATGTGGTCGACGAGATCCGCCTGGAGATCGGAAATCCTCTCGTACAGTTGCTTGGATGAACTTGCAGCGTACGTTACGAGAAATTCAATCTTCTTCTTGTGATCTCGCAAGAGTTTTGTGACCTTCGGAACGTCGCCCTCCGGCGTTCCAGAAATGCTCATTGTTTGTAGGAGGATGCTCTTAGCTGACTCCTCCGTTGACATGTGCGCAAGGTAGTAGGCGCGAGGAAGGCGCTGGGCCTTAAAGAGAAGGCGGGACTCTTCTGACAAAGACAAGGCGTTGTCCGCGGCCTTCTCGCTCCAATGCCGATAGATTGACGAGCGCATAGCATTCCAACGTTAAATGGACAGATGCTCACCGACCACGGAGGGTTTCCCATCGCCGGTGAAGAATCTGCCGATTCTGCCCGCTTTTCCCAGGCGCAGCCCGTCGCGCCGCACCCCATCGTGCGGAATGACGTGCGCAATAGGCCGCATAAAAATTCGCGGATGACTCCGCCCTCTCACCTCGCCACAAGCACCCGCCACGATGTCCACCCACCAGCGTCCCAACTGCAGTCACCGAACCCGAACCCCGCTCCAACCCAGCCGCCGCGCCTGCTCGACCGCGTGCGCGCCGAGATCCGCACCCGCCACTATTCGTTGCGCACCGAGCAGGCTTACGTGGGCTGGGCACGCCAATTCATCCTCTTCCACGGCAAGCGCACCCCCAAGACATGGGACCGGCCGAGGTGGCCGCTTTCCTCACCTACCTGACAGTTGAACGCCACGTCGGCGCATTCACGCAGAATCAGGCCAAGTCAGCCCTGCTGTTCCTCTACCGGCGCGTACTTCAGGCGGACTTACCCTGGCTGGATGAAGTCATCACCGCGCGCAGCCACCGCAAGCTCCCGGTCGTGATGACACCCACCGAGGTGCGGGCACTGCTGCACGAGATGAGTGGCACGATGGGTCTGGTGGCCGCGCTGCTGTATGGCACCGGCATGCGCCTGCTGGAGGATCTGCGCCTGCGGGCGAAAGACGTGGAACCGGAGCGGCGCGCACTGGTGGTCCGTGACGGCAAGGGCAGCAAGGACCGCGTGACCGCGCTGCCGGAGAACCTGCTGCTCCCGCTGCGGGATCAACTGGCTGCAGCGCGCGTGCAGCATGACCAGGACCTCCACGACGGCCTGGGCGGCGTGTGGCGGCCTGATGCGCTGGCGGTCAAGTACCGCGGTGCGCCGCACGCCTGGGCTGGCAATGGGTGTTCCCCAGTCCGGTCCACCGACCTTTGCCACCCACCTGCTGCAGGCCGGCTACGACATCCGCACGGTGCAGGAGTTGCTGGGCCACTCGGATGTGCGGACCACGATGACCTACACGCACGTGCTCAACCGGGGCGGGCGCGGAGTGCGCAGTCCGCTGGATCAGATTTGATGCAGCCGGCTCCATTCGTGAGGACTGCAAAGACTTGCCCTCACCCCACCCCTCTCCCGCTGATGCGGGCGAGGGAGCCCCCCTCAAGCCACACACGTCCGGTTCTTCCCCGTCCTCTTGGCCTCATACAAGGCCACGTCCGCCCGCTCCAGCGCCGACTCCAGCGTCTCGCCGTCCCGGTGCAGCGTCACCCCGGCCGAGAAGGTCACAAAGGTCTGCTTGCCCTCATGCATGAAGAGGTTGGCCGACAGCCCGCGCTGCAGCCGCGTCACCGTGGCCTGCGCCTCCAGCGCGGGCGTGGCCGGCAGCAGCACCACGAACTCTTCCCCGCCGTAGCGGGCCACCACGTCGCCGGGACGCAGGGCGTCCTTCACGCGCTGGGCCAGGAACTTGAGCGCCTCGTCACCGGTCTGGTGGCCCAGGGTGTCGTTGAGCTGCTTGAAGTTGTCGATGTCCAGCAGGCCGATGGCCAGCGGCGCGCCGTTGCGCTGGGCGCGCGAGCTTTCGATCTCGAAGCTGGCGATCAGGCCGCGCCGGTTGGCGATCTGCGTGAGCTGGTCGGTGCTGACCTCGTCCGACAGGCGCCGGATCTCGTCTTCCAGCGCCCGCACGCGCGCCGACATGGCGCTGGCCAGGTCGTGCTCGTCCTGCAGGCGCTGCTGGGTCTGGCTCACCAGGCTGTGCACGGTGCGAGTCTCTTCCACCATCTCGCGCACCACGCCGGCCAGGCTCTCCAGCGAGGTGGCGCTGCCGATCACCTCGGCATAGCGGCCCACGCTCTCGTTGAAGCGGCCCGTGTGCTCGCCCAGTTCGCCGATGTCCTGCAGCATCTGGTGGATGAGCTTCTTGAGCGCGTCACGCGTGTGGATGCGCTCGATCTGCAGCTCGCGCTGGCGCATGCGCGTGTTGTGCAACATCTCGTGCATGGCCCGCACGCTGCGTGAACTCAAGCCGCGCTCGATCTCGTTGCGCATCACCTCGCACTGACCGTGCACCCAGGAGTCGTCCTCCGACAGCTCGGCCAGGCCCTCGGTCAGGTCGCTCACCAGCGTGCCCAGTTGAGTGACCAGGTGGTGGCGGTGCTGCAGCACGCGCCGGGCCTGCTCGCAGGCGTCCTTGAACTCGCCCAGCAGCGAGTCGTCGGGGCCGCCCGTGGGCAGCGAACCGGTCAGTTCGTTGATGCGCAGGGCCACCTCGCTGGCGCGCGCATCGGCGGAGGGCAGGGCCGCCTGCACGGTGGCTTCCAGTTCGCTGACCACCCGGGGCCAGTGCGTGGGCGGTGCGGCAGGTTGCGCCGTAGGCGGCTCGGCCAGCGGCGCCGGCTGCGTGGGCACGAAGGGCTCTGTGGCGGCCTCCGCGGCCGCGGGCGCCTCGGCGGCGCGCGCGTCCAGGCCCGTCTCACCAGGCGCGTCGGTGTCCCAGTTGCTGAGCAGCTGCTTCAGCCGCTGCTGCAGTCGCTGCGCGTCGCCACGGCCGGCGCTGAGCACGCGATGCAGGCTGTCTTTCTTTCGGCCGGTGGTCCATTGTTTGCTGCCGCGCTCCACATGGCGCACCACGCGGTCGATCAGGTCAGACCAACCCTGGCCGGGCGCAGCAACCGGAGCGGCCGGGCCGCCGGCCAGCGCATCCAGCGCCTCGAAGCGCTGCTCCACCAGGGCCACGACCAGTTGTTCGCGCTGCGCCGGCGTGCCCTCGGGCAAGGCGCGCACGGCAAAGGCGGTGAGCGCCTGACGGGCCGCCGCGGGCAAGGTGTCGGCCACCGAATCGCCGCCCTCCTCTCGCCAGGCGCGCGCGTAGTTGCCGGGCGTGGGCTCCTCTCGGCGCATCGCCAACTGCCGCAGTGCGGCCTTGGCCACCTGTGCCGGGGTGAGGGTGGGTGTACCGCCGGTGGAGGCAGGCGCGGTGGGGGGACGGGATTCCATCGTCAAGGCAGGTCAGTCGCAGGAGGGAGGCGGAGGGTCGATGACGGAGTCGGCGAGATCGAGGCGTGAGATTGAGGCAAGAAAGCGGGGCGCGCAAGCGGGGCAAAGGCAGGTGTCAGCTCCCGGCCGGCAGCGCACGCTGCGAGCGTGCCTTGTTCAAGTCCACCACGCCGGCCCGCTCCAGCTCGTCGATGCGGTCGAACCAGGGCGCCTTGCGCGGCACCACGGTGTGCGCCAGCCAGTATTCGTAGTCGGCGGGAGCCATGGGTTTGGCAAACAGGAAGCCTTGCATGTAGCGGCAATCCTGCGCCCGCAGCTCTTCCATCTGGCGCAGGGTTTCCACGCCCTCGGCCACCACGCGCAGCTTCATGGACTTGGCCAGTGCCATGATGGCCACCACGATGGGCAGGCTCTGGTCGTTGGCACCCAGGTCGCGCACGAAGGAGCGGTCGATCTTGAGTTCGCTGATGGGCAGGGAGGTCAGGTAGGCCAGCGACGAGTAGCCGGTGCCGAAATCATCGATGGAGATTTCCACGCCGATCTGCTTGAGGCGGTGAAGCGTGGGGATCACGTCCTGCAGGCCCTTCATGAGGCCGGTTTCGGTGATCTCCAGCTCGATGGACGCCGGCTGGATGCCGTGCATGGCCGCGGCGGCCTGGATGTGCTCCACCAGATCGCTGCGCTCGAAGATGCGGCTGGGCAGGTTGACGGCGATGGACGCATCGAAGCCGAAGCTGTCGCGCCAGCGGCGCACCTGGCGCGCGGCCTCGCGGATGGCCCATTCGCTCATGGGCACGATCAGGCCGGTTTCCTCGGCCACGGGGATGAAGTCGCCGGGCGGCACCAGCTTGCCGTGATGCTGCCAGCGCATCAGCGCCTCGGCGCCGATCACGCGGCCGGTGAGCACGTCGATCTTGGGCTGGTAATAGAAGACCAGTTCGTCGCGCTCCAGCGCCTTGTGCAGGCCGCTCTCCATCTCCAGCTTCTCGCGCCCCCGGCCCGACAGCTGCGGCCGGTAAAGCTGCGAGGCATTGCGGCCGGCCGCCTTGACGGAATACATGGCCACGTCGGCATTGCGCAGCAGGTCGGCCACGTTGGTGCCGTCTGCCGGGTACATGGCCACGCCCACGCTGGCAGTGACGAAGCACTCCTGCGTGCCCACCACGATGGGTTCGCGCATCACCTCGAGGATGCGCTGCGCCACGCGCTCTACGTCGCGCTCTTCGTGCACCTCGGGCAGCAGCGCCACGAACTCGTCGCCGCCCAGGCGGGCCACCGCCTCCAGCGAACGGTGCGCCCGGTTGCCGGAGGTGTCGACGGTGGTTTCGGTGATCTGGTCGCTGTGGCGCACGCAGGAGCGCAGGCGCTTGGCCACTTCCAGCAGCAGGTCGTCACCGGCGCCGTGGCCCAGGGTGTCGTTGATGATCTTGAAACGGTCCAGGTCGATGAGCAGCAGGCCCACGCGGTGGCCCAGGCGCTTGGCATGCTCCAGCGCACGCTCGGCCCGGCCAATGAGCTGGCGCCGGTTGGGCAGCCCGGTGAGGGCATCGAAGTTGGCCAGGTGCTGGATCTTGTCCTTGTCGGCGCGCCGGTCGGTGACGTCCTGGACCACGCCGGTGTAGCCGATCAGGTTGCCCTGGTCATTGAACTCGGGCTCGGCCTCCACGTGCACCACGCGCTGGCGGCCGTCGGGCAGGGTGAGCGGGATGTCGGTGTCGAGCACCGTGCAATGGCGCACCACCTCGCGCACCAGGGCGCGAAAGCCGGCGCGGCCTTCGGCGTCGAGCATGCGCATGATCACGCGCAAGGTCAGCCGCTGCACATCGGCCATGCCGAACACGCGCAAGGCCTCGGTGGAGGCGACAAAGCCCACCGGCGGCCCACGCCAGTCGAAGCTGCCCATGCGGGCCAGGTCCTGCGCGCGCGTGAGCTTGATGCGGCTGCGCTCCAGCTCGGCATGGGTCTGCGCCGAGCGCAGCAGGTACTTCAGGCGCTCGGCCAGCAGGCTCCACTGGTTGGACTTGACGAAAAAATCGGTGGCCCCGCTCTTGTAGGCACGGGCGATGGAGACGTCGTCGTCCAGGCCGGTGAGCATGAGCACCGGCAAGGTGTTGAAGGCCGACATCTTGCGCAGCGCCTCGCAGGTGGCAAAGCCGTCGAGCCCGGGCATCATGGCGTCGAGCACCAGCACGTCGGGCGACCATTCGGTGAGCAGGCGCAGGGCCATTTCCCCGCTGGACACTTCCGTCACGGCAAAGCGGCGCTCGCGCAATGCGGTAGAGGTCAACAGCAGGTTGACCTCGTCGTCATCGACAAGCAGCACTTTGGGCAGCGGATCCGTGTCGCTGGGATTCATGGTCGCCCGTCTCAGGGAGTGGACTCGCTCATCAACTCTTGCAAGCAGCGCTGCACACGCAGTATCTCGCCGCGCAAGACTTGCACGCGCTCCGACAGGTCCGGAAACTCCCCTCCCTGCCGCACTTGTGCCTCGGTATCGGCGCACAGGCGTGAAAGCTTGAGTGCGCCGATGCTGGCGGACGAGGATTTCAGGGTATGGGTCACATGGCGCAAGGCCATCAGGTCACTGGCCCGGACGGCATCGTCCAGTTGCGGCAGCAGCCGCCCCACCGAGGTGTCGAACGCCTTGAAAACGCGTTCCACGAGCTGGTTCTGGCCGCCGGGGTCGAGGTCGCGCAGCCGCTGCAGGGCCTGCGGGTCCAGCGTCACGGCCTCCGGGTCCGGGCCGGCGGCGGGCAGGGACACAGGCGAGGCGGGGGGCTGGCTCATGATGGACTCCTTGCGAGCAGGCGGCAGCGGAACGGCTGGGACCGATGCTACAGCCGGCCGGCGTGCCGGTGTGCCGGCCGGCGCACCCACCGGCAGCAGCGGCTCCGGCTCCGGCTCGGCAGACGCCCCGCGCAGGCGCCGGTTCAGCAGGGCCAGCAGCTGGCTCTGCCGGAACGGCTTGGACAGGTAGTCGTCGAAACCCTGGCGCAGGAAGCGCTCTTCGTCGCCCTCCAGCGCATTGGCGGTGACCGCCACCACGGGAATGGCCGGCGGCGTGACGAAGGCAAAGCGCCCGCGCGGCCCGCGCCGGAACCAGGTGAGCGCCTCCACGCCATCCATGCCGGGCATCTGGATGTCCATCAACACCATGTCGAAGCGGTGTTCGGTGAGGGCGCGCAAGCCCTCCAGGGCCGAGCCGGCCACCTGCACGCGGCAGCCCAGGCGGCGCAGCATCTGGCCGGTGACCTCCTGGTTCACAGGGTTGTCTTCCACCACCAGGATGTGGCGGTCGATGTGCGGCAGGGCGGCGTCGCTCTCGGCCTGCCGGGGCGCCGCGACGCCCAGGATGGCCTGGCGCAGCTCGGTCTTGCGCACCGGCTTGTGGATGAAGCGCATGAAACCGGCATCCTGTGCCACGCGCACGTCGTCGGGCGCGCTCACGGAGGACAGCAGGATCAGCTTCATGCCGGGCTGCAGGCCTTGTTGGCGCAGCTCCTGGGCCATCTGGATGCCGTCCATGTGCGGCATGCGCCAGTCCACCAGCGCCAAGTCGAAGCCCGGGCTGCCGGGGGGCAGGTTGCGCAGGATGTCCAGCGCATGGCGGCCGTCCGTGGCCAGCGTCACGGCAATGCCCCAGGCACTGAGCATGTTCTCCAGCACCACGCGGTTGGTCGGGTTGTCCTCGACCACCAGCACGCGCAGCGTGGGCATCTCCACCGCCTCGGCCGAGGGGCCATGGCCGGCCTGCGCCGCCGCCACGGTGAGGGTGAAGCGGAACTCGGAGCCCAGCCCCGGCGCGCTGCGCACGTCGATGGCGCCGCCCATCAGGTCCACCAGTTGGCGCGAGATCGCCAGGCCCAGGCCGGTGCCGCCGTAGCGCCGCGACATGCCGCTGTGCGCCTGCGTGAAGGCGCTGAAGAGCTGCGGCAGCACCTGCGCGGCAATGCCGATGCCGGTGTCGCGCACCACGAACTCCAGCATGGGGGAATCCTGCGGCCCGGCCGGGGGCAGCCAGTGCAGGTCCACCGCCACCTCGCCGCGCTCGGTGAACTTGATGGCATTGGCCACCAGGTTGGTCAGCACCTGGCGCAGCCGCAGCGGGTCGGCATGCACCAGCGCCGGCAGGCCGGGGCCTTCGCGGAAGCTCAGTTCCAGGCCCTTTTCATGCGCGCGCGGGGCCAGCAGCTCCAGCGTGTCTTCCACCACGCTGCGCAAGGTGAAGTCGCTGGGTGCCAGCTCCAGGCGGCCGGCCTCGATCTTGGCGAAGTCGAGGATGTCGTTGATGATCTCCAGCAGGCTTTCGCCCGAGCGGTACACCGCCTGCGCGAAGCGGCGCTGCTTGTCCGAGAGTTCCGTGCCCAGCAGCAGCTCGGTCATGCCGAGGATGCCGTTCATGGGCGTGCGGATCTCATGGCTCATGTTGGCCATGAACTGGCTCTTGGCCTGGCTGGCCGCCTCGGCCACGTCGCGCGCGCCTTGCAGCTGCAGCTCGCGCTCGCGCTCGCCGGTCACGTCGCTGAGCAGGCCGTACACGCGCACCTCCCCATGGGGCAGAGCGCGCGTGCGGGTGCGCTGGCGCATCCAGCGCGTGCCCAGCGTGGGGTGCACCACGCGGTAGGTGTGGTCGGTGGTTTCGAAGAGCGCTTCGCGGGCGTGCTGGTCACCCAGGGCGGCCAGGTCCTCAGGGTGGGTGCGGGCGGCAAAACACTGCGGGTCGGTGCGGAACTCGTCCACGCCGATGCCCAGCAGGTCGAGCAGGCGCTCGTTGAAGTACTGGAACGAATCGCGCCGCGGCGTGGTGACGAACACGCCGTCTTGCATGGACTCGATCAGTTCCTTGTAGCGCAGCTCCGACTCCATCAGGTCGAGCTCGGTGCGGCGCCGCGCGGTGATGTCGCGCAGCTGGCAGATCAGCAGGCGCGGCGCGCCGTGCGGGTCGCACACGGCCACGTGGCGGGCGCTGATGAGGCGTTCGCCGTCGGCAGTGGGCAGCGCGAAGTCGTGCTCGGCCGCGCCACGCCGCGCCAGCGCCTCGCGCAGGCGCGGCTCGATGAGCGCGCGCACGCCGGCGCCCAGCACGTCATCCAGGCTGCGGCCGGCGGCCTCGGCGCGGCTGGCGCCGAACTCCACCTCGGCATGGCGGTTGATGGACACCACCGACAGGTGGCGCGCGTCCACCACCACCAGGCTGATGGGCAGGTTCTCGGTCAGCGCGGTCAGCATGTCGCGGCCTTCGCTGATCTCCAGCTCGCGCAGGCGCCGCTGCGTGATGTCGCTGCACAGGCACACGTACTGGGCCCGCGCGCCGGTGTCGTCGGCCATCACCAGCACGTCGATCTCGCCCCAGTACTCCACCTCGCGGCGGGCGTGGCGGGCCAGGTATTCGTGCCGAAAGCCGGTGCCGCGCGCAAACAGGGCCCGCAATCGGTCGACGAACGCCTCGGTGCCGATGCTGGGCGCCAGGGCGCTCCACAGGGGCCGGCCCAGCACCTCGGTGGCCAGCAGCCCGGTCACCTCGGTGAAGACGGGGTTGAGCCACTCCACGCAGCCGTCGGCATCGGTGATGGCCACGCCGCCGCGGATGCGCGAGGCCGCCAGGGCCAGCCGGTTGGCATGTTCGGCGGTGGTGGCGGCATCGGCCCGGCTCAGTTCGCGCTGCGCCACCTGGCTCAGTTGCAAGGCCACCAGGTCGAGCAGCTGGCGCACGGCGGGCGTGCTCTCGCCCGGTTCGTACAGCTCCAGCGCGGCCACCGGCTCGTCGTTGGCGATGATGGGCAGCGCCAGCACGCGGCGCACGTCGGCGGGCCGCCAGCCGGCGCTGTCGCCGTCGCCGGGAGCCGGAAAGGTGTCGGCCACCAGCGGGCGCAGCGACGCCAGCGCCATGCCTAGCGGGCGCTCGTGGCTGCGCGTGGTGACGATCTGCGTGAGGTCGATGATTTCTTCCGAGCCACTGGGCGTGTGCGGCCAGGGCCGGACCAGCGCCGTGCTGCCGTTCCAGTCGTGCACGCGCAGCACGGCGTGGCCGCTGGTGCCCAGCAGCGCGCCCAGGCGCGAGGCGGCGCGCGCCATGCCGGCCCGCAGCGAGGTCAGCGGGTGCAGTTCGGCACCCAGTTCATGCGCCAGCGCCAAGGCCGCCGCGGCATCGACCGGGGCGGTCAGGGGGTCTGAAGAGTCACGCTCGCGTGCGGCCACGATGGCCTGATTGGGTTCGATGGCGCCTGGTGGGCTGGAAGATGGAAGCACGAACTGCGGAGGAGGCATGGATGACCCAATCCCACATGTTTGCATCGTGCAGCGCCCCCGCGCCGTGGTCCGCGGGGTTGCGCGTGAGATTTTCAGGGATTCCGTTGGAAAGTGACGGGTCTTTCTGCCGAGGGGCCGGCCAGGCGCCCTCTTTCCCGAACACCGTCATTTCATCAGTCCACCTGCGTGGCCATGCCCAGCGCCACCAGCAGGGCGCGGTTGACTTCGCTCATTTTCAGCATGGCCTCGTCCTGCGCCGCGCGGATGTCGGGCAGCAGCCCGTCCTCCATGGCGCGCGTGAGCCTGATGAACGGCGCGTAAGGCCCGGTCTCCTCGGCCAGCGCCAGGTACACGCCCTCGGGCACCGGGATGGTCTTGAGCAGGTCCGGAAAAGGCTCCTGGAACATGCGGTCCAGCAGCGAGAACACGCCGCAGATGAACATTTCGCTGCGCACGGTCTCGCTGGCCTCGCGGCCGGCCAGCGCCTCCATCAGCATGCCGCGCCGCACGGCAGCAAACATCACCGGGCGCTGGTTGGCGTCCTTGCTGGCGGTGGCCAGCAGCAGCGCCAGCCAGCGTTTCAGGCGTTTGTATCCAAGCAGCATCACGGCATGGCTGAACGAGCTGATCTCCACCGACATGCCGAACGCGGGCGAGTTGATGTAGCGCATCAGCTTGAAGGCCAGCATCGGATCGCGCTTGAGCGTGGCCTCCAGCCGGTCGATCGGCTCCTCGCGCTCCACGCGGTTGATCAGTTCCACCATGATCTGCAGGTCCGGACGCACGCCCTTCTTGCCGTTGCTGCTGGCGCCGCTGACGAAATCATCGATCGGCCAGCCCAGCACGGCCACCGCGCCCCGCCTGAAAGCGCCTTCCATGTCGGCCACGGTGCGGATGCCGTCCTGGTAGAAGCCGATGCTGCGCGGCACGCCGGACTGGGCGGTTTCGTCAAGGCGGCGGTCGTCCGCCAGGTCGATGATGGAGTACTTGAAGCAGGGCAGCAGGTCGCGCGGCACGGGCTGGGTGGGCCGCCCGCTGATGAGCAGCGTATTGCCCTTTGCATACAAGCCACCGATGGACAAGCTGTGCGCGGGGTCGCTGGCCATGAAGGCCGGCACCTCGATCATGATGTTCTCGGCCGGCTTGGCCGCCAGCAGGTCGGCCAGCAGCGACTCGCTGCGCACCGACAGCGCCACCTTGGAGCCGCCCGACGGCCACACCGACCCCACCGCCGCCAGCAAGGCCCCGGCATCGAGCGCCTGGCTGGGATTGAGTGCAAAAACCGTCAGCCGTGTGGCCGTGACGTTGCGCTGCCGGTCGGTGATGGGGCAGTAGCTCAAGGCCACTTGGCCCAGCAAGGCGTTGTCCATGGTGGTACCTGTTGGGAGGGAGCCACCGCGGGCCGGGCCAACCCAGGCACAGCGGCAACCCCGTGGAGGACGGTCGCCGGGGGCGGCGACCGGGGGTCAACTTGAACGTGACGACGGGTCAGGTGCCAATGTACTGGAACAAGGACAGCCGCTGCACGGAGGCGTAGGTCTTCAGTGCGGCTTCGTACCCGCTTTGCTTGCTTTGGAACTCGGACAAGGCCTGCACCATGTCCAGGTCTTCGGCCTCGGAACGGTCAGTCTGGGCCGCCAGCTTGAGCGCATCCTGCCGGTCGCTCACGCGGTCGATGCGCCGCAGCGTCTCGCCGGCGTCCGAGCGTGAAGACTGGATGCGGCCGGCCGACGCGTCCAGGTCGCGCAAACCCCGGTTCACGGCCTGCGTGAGGGTGCCGCTGCTTTGCGAGGGCGTGGTCAGCGTGCGGATGGCACTGTCCAGCACCGTGAACACGTTCAGGGTGGGCTGCGAAGGCAGCACGTCGAAGGTGTCGCCATCGGCCGGGGTGCCGGTGAGGGTGACCGCCATGCCGCCGAATTCGATCGCCTTGCCGCTTTGGTACGGCACGCCCACCGCCGCAGTGGCGTTGCCGTCCTGGAAGACGCTGTAGACCGGGCCCGAGGCCCCGGTGCTGAAGCGCAGTTCCCAGGTGCTGTTGGTCAGGGCCGATGGGTCGGTGACCCGGCCGGAGTCGATCCACGCACTGCCGTTCTGCTGCACGGCGCGGGTTTCGAACACGCCGTTGCCGGTGGGCGCCTGCAGCCACGTGGCGCCGCCGTCAGCGGTGATGGGCAGCGGCTCGCCGGAGGACACCTGGGTCTGCCCGGACACGCCGTTGAAGCGCACGCCGCCGGGCGCATCCACGAAAGGGGGCGAGGCCGCGCCCTGGCCGGCGAACAGGTAGCCACCGGCCCCGTCGGAGCGGTTGGCCACGGCGAGCAACTGCTTGCGCAGGCCGCTCAGTTCCTGCGCCAGCGAGGCGCGCGCGGTGTCGCTCAAGGTGGGGTTGCCGGCCGAAACCATCAGCTCGCGGGCCGATTGCAGCAGGTCGCCGGCATCGCCCAGCGCAGCCTCGGCCCCGGTCATGGCAGTGCGGGCCGCATCCACGGCGCGCTGGTTGGCCACGCTGCGTTTCTCGGCCGCCAGGGCGCGCTCGGCCCGCGCAGCGCCGGTGGGGTCGTCGCTGGCCTGCATGATGCGCTTGCCGCTGGACATGTGCTCCTGCGCCTGCACCAGCTCGCGCTGGCGGATCTGCAGGGTGGAGATGCCGGCTTCGTATTGCGCCGAGGTGCTGGTTCTCAAGGTCATGGCGGATTTCCTCTCGGCCTCTTAGCGCCCTGCCGTCTCAAGCAGTGTCTGGAAGATGCTTTGCGCGATCTGCAGCACCTTGGCCGCAGCCTGGTAGCTCTGCTGGTACTGGATCAGGCGCGCGGCTTCTTCGTCCAGGTTCACGCCCACCTTGGACTGCAGCGCCGAGTCGGCATCTTTCTGCACAGACGCGGAAACCTCGGCCGCGGCCGTGGCCCCCTGCACGCGCACGCCGATGTCGGCCATGGCCTGGCCATAGGCCGAGGTGATGGTGTCGCCGGCCACCACGGTGCCGTCGCTGAGCACCTGCCGCCCGACCAGGCCTTCGTCGCGCAGGTCGATCAGCGCCAGCGCATTGCCGTTGTCGCTGCCGGGGTACAGGGTGGGGCTCACCTGGAAGGTGTCGCCGCTGCGCGGCACGCCGTTCAGGCGCAGCTCGAAGCCATTCAGCACGATGGGCTGGCCGGCAGTCCAGGTGGCCGAGCCGCTGCTGAGCACGGCGTTGCCGGCGTCGCGCAGTTCCCAGTCGTAGTCGCCGGTGTTGGAGTTGAAGCTGACGTTGGCCGTGACCGTGGCATCCACTGCGGTACTGGTCACGCGCAGCGACTGCACGGTGCCCGTGCCGGTGTTGCTGCTGCCCACGGTGGCCGACAGCGGCGAGGCCGCGGCAATGCCCCGGGGATCGTCGAGCACGCGGCGCATGGAGTCGCCCGCCGCGCCCACCGGCTGCAGCAGGAAACTCTCGCTGCCCGTGGGCGCGTTGGCGCCGATGTTGAGCGTGAAGCCGTCCACGCTGGCGCCATCGACCACGCTGCGCGCGTTGCCGTCGCTCAGGCGCGTGAGCAGGTATTGGCCGGCGTTGGCCGGATCCAGGCGCAGGTCGTAGTCGCTGGCCCGCAGTTGCGAGGCGTCGGTGACCGTGAGCGTGGGCTGCGACACGAAGGCGCCACTGGCGTCGCGCACGTTGGTGGCGGCCGGCAGCACGCGCGGCGCGCCCACCTGGAAGATCGGCGCGCCACTGCCGGGAGGGTTGCGCAGGTCCAGCCCGAACGACTGTTGTTCATTCAGGCGCTCGCCCAGCGCCGCCGCCATCTGGCCGATGAGATTGCGGGCATCGACCAGGTCATCGTTCTGGAAGCGCATCAGGCCGGCCAGCGAACCGCCGACCAGCGAATCGGCCGACAGCGGCCGGGTGCCGCCGGCGTCGCTGACCGACACGCCGATGCGGCTGGCGTCGTAGGGATCGGGGGTGGCGCTGAGCGCACCCGCCCGGCCACCCAGCACCAGGTTCTGCCCCCCCGCAATGAACAGGCTCAGCGAGCCGTCGTCGGCCGGCACCGTGGTGACCTGGATGTAGCCGCTCAGGTCCTTGATGATCTGGTCGCGCTGGTCGAGCATGTCGTTGGGGTCGTGGCCGGTGCCTTGCACCGCGGCGATCTGGCTGTTCAGCTCGGCCACCCGCTGCGCATAGGTGTTGACCATGGACACCGAGTTGCGCACGTCGTCGATCACGCCGCGCTGCAGGTCGCTGATCTTGCCGGCCGCACCGCGGATGCGCAGCGCGTATTCGTCGGCATTGGACAGCACCACCTGGCGTGCCGCCGCGTCGCCGGGGCGGTTGGCCACGTCCACGAAGCTGTTGAGCAGGTCGGCCGCGGCAGCGCCGATGCCGCTCTCGCCGGTGGGGAACACGCTTTCCAGGCGCGACAACTGGTCGCGCCGTGCCACGTCGGCCGCCGACAAGGCGGTGGACAGCTGCGCCTCGCGCGTGAGGAAGGCGTTGTGCGCCCGCATGATGGTTTCGACCTGCACGCCCTTGGGCACGAAACCCGCCCCCGTGTACTGGCCGCCCGAGGTGGACAGCACCACGCTCTGGCGCGAATAGCCCGGCGTGTTGGCGTTGGCGATGTTGGCGCTGGTGGTCTGCAAGGCCTGCTGCGCCGCGAACATCGCGCGCACGCCGATGGAGTTGAGTGAGGTGCCCATGGTCCTGCCTTTGCGTGCCTCAGGCGTTGATCGAGCGCTGCAGGCGCAGCGTGGTGTTGATGACCCGGCCCAGCTTGTCGGCGTACTGCGGGTCGGTGGCATAGCCGGCGCGCTGCAGGCCTTGCGCAAACGCCTGGGCGCTGCCGCCGCTGGAGCGCTCCACCACCGCCGCGTAGCGCGGGCTCTGCTTGAGCATGCGGGCCCAGTCGCGGAACGAATCCTCGTACGACGCGTAGGCGCGGAAGCTCTGGGTCAGCTTGCGCGGCTGGCCGTTCACGTACTCGGTGGTCACCACCTCGGTGGTGGCGCCTTTCCAGTCGGGCGTGGCCTTGATGCCGAACACGTTGTGGGAGCTGCTGCCGTCGGCATTGCGGATCTCCTTGCGGCCCCAGCCGCTCTCCAGCGCCGCCTGCGACAGGATGAAGGACGACGGAATGCCGGTTTCCGCCGCGGCCGCATCGGCCGCCTGGGTGTGGCTGCGCACGAAGTCCTCGGCATAGGCCTTTTGCGGGATGTGCGGCTTGGTGGGGGTGGTGATCGAGGCCGCCGGCAGCTTGCCCGGGGTCGCCGGCACCGACGACGAAGCCGTGCCCGAAGCCGCCCCACCCATCTGCTTTTCCAGTTGCCGCGCGATCATGTCGGCCAGCCCGCCCGGCAGGCCCGAGAGCTGGGTGGCGTACTGCTGGTCCAGCATCTGCGTGCCCATCTCCGTGCCGCTGTTGTCGAACAGGCCCGAGCTCATGGTGGTGGAGCGCATGCTCTTCATCAGCTCGTTCATGAACAAGGACTCGAGCTGCTTGGAGGTTTCCTTGATGGCCGCCTTGGGGTCGCGCGAGGCGGACTGGCGCAGCGCGTCCAGCGAGGCGCTGTTCGTCGCCAGGCCGGTGGTGGAGGTGGGGATGCCGGCCATGGTCAGATGACTTCCAGCTCGGCGTTCAGTGCCCCCGCGGCCTTGAGCGCCTGCAGGATGGCCAGCAGGTCGCCCGGCGTGGCGCCCAGCGAGTTGAGCGCCTTCACCACGTCGGTGAGCTGCGTGCCGGCCGGCAGCTGGATCAGCGAGCCGGCATCCTGCTTGAGCGAGATGTCGGTCTTCTGCGCCACCACGGTTTCGCCCGCGCCCAGCGCATTGGGCTGGCTGATCACCGGCGTGGAGCTGATGGTGACCGACAGGTTGCCGTGTGCCACCGCGCAGGGGCCCAGGGTCACGGCCTGGTTGAGCACGATGGAGCCGGTGCGGGCATTGACCACGATCTTCGCGGCCGGCGTGGCCAGTTCCAGCGGCAGGTTCTCCATGTCGGCCAGGAAGGCCACCCGTTCATCCGGGGCCACCGGCATCTTGACCTTCACGACCCGGCCGTCCTGCGCCATCGCGGTGCCGGCACCGAAGCGCGTGTTGATGGAGCGCGCCACTTCTCGCGCGGTGTTGAAGTCGGAGGCATTGAGGTCCAGCTGCAGGCTGTCGCCCTGGGCCAGCGGCGTGGGCACGGCCCGCTCCACCTGGCCGCCGCCGGGCACGCGGCCGGCACTGAGGTGGTTGACCTGCACCTTGGAGCCGCCGGCCGAGGCGCCCGCGCCCCCCACCACCAGGTTGCCCTGCGCCAGCGCATAGATCTGCCCATCGGCACCGCGCAGCGGCGTGGCGATGAGCGTGCCGCCGCGCAGGCTCTTGGCATTGCCCAGCGAGGCCACGCTGATGTCGATGGCCTGGCCCGGCTGCGCAAACGGCGGCAGCGTGGCCGTGACCATGACTGCGGCCACGTTGCGCAACTGCATGTTGGTGCCGGCCGGCACCGTGACGCCGAGCTGCTGCAGCATGGCTTGCAGGCTTTGCGAGGTGAAGGGGGTCTGGGTGGTCTGGTCGCCGGTGCCGTCGAGCCCCACCACCAGGCCGTAGCCCACCAGCGAGTTGGAGCGCACGCCCTGCACGGACGCCACTTCCTTGATGCGTGCGGCCTGCGCCGGCAGGGTGCCCAGGCCGGCGGCCAGCGCCGCGGCAGCCAGCACGAGCCGTCGAACAAAGCGGTGAAGAACGTGCGTGGGTTGCATGAGGCAGGCCGGTTCCCGAAGGTGACACCCCATTGTTGAAAAACTTTAGAGCGGCAGAACGTTCAAAAAGAACCGTCCCAACCAGCCTATTCCCTGCGCCTCGGCCTGCGCGCCGCGGCCGCGCTGCTCCACCCGCACGTTGGCGATCTGCGCGCTCGCCACCGAGTTGCCGGTCTGGATGGCGCGCGGGTCCACCTGGCCCGAAAAGCGCAGCACGTCCACGTTCTGGTTCACGCCGATCTGCTTTTCGCCGGCAATGATGAGGTGGCCGTTGGGCAGCACCTCGATGACGGTGGCGGTGATGGTGCCGGCGAAGTTGTTCTCGTTCTCCGTGCCGCCCTTGCCCGAGAACTTGTTGGCCGCCGTGCCCGCCGCGGCGGACCGGGCGGTGGTGAAAGAGTTCGCGGCGATGCCCGGCAGGGCACTGACCGAGGCATCCACCGAGCCGGTCTTCTCCACCGAGCTGGTGGACTTGGCGCTGGCGCTGACCCGCTCGACGATCTGCACCGTCAACGTGTCACCCACCAGCCGGGCGCGGTGGTCCTCGAACAAGGGCCGGTACTGCGAGGCCTGGAAGATGGAGCCGTTGTTGAGCACGGGCTGCAGCACCGGCTGCGGGCGGGCCTGGGTGGGCAGGGCCACGTCCACGTTGGGGGCGAGCACCTGGCAGCCGGCCAGCAGGCAGGTTGCGATGGCGATGGCGATGGCGATGGCGAGGGGGGTGAGGGCGATGGAGCGCATGGGGGGCAACCTGCAAAGAGCGTGGACCTTGCCATGCTGGCGGGAACTTGAGGGGCTGAAAGCCTGAAAAGCGCCCGGGCAACCGGCCAGATCCGCTGGCGCGGCAGGTTCGCCCACGTCCGATTCGATTCGTATGCGGCCTGCCAAGCCTTCAGGCGCGGCCCATCCTTGCGGCTCGAGCCATCCAGGCTTCGAATTGGCCTTTCCCCATGAGTACCAGCCGTTTGCCCCCCACAACGCTTGCCACGACCCCGGCCACCCAGCAGCCTGCCGTCCAGACACCGGCGCAGCCCCTTGGGGGGCCGACTTCCCCGTCGCGGCCTCCAGAGGACATGCCGGCGCGAAGGCGCTCGATTGAGACCGGTGCCCTGGCACGCAGGCAGACCCCGCCGGCCTTGCCGCACGCGGCGGCCACGCCCTCCGCCGTGCAGTGGGAGCCGAAAGCCTGGGCCGGGCATGTCGCGCAACGCCCCGCGGACCCGCCCATGACCCCAGCCCAGGCGGAGGAAGTGGCCAGCCAAGTCGATTTCCGCTTTGAGCTGGCCTCGGCGTCCAACCACTACGAAGCCCTGGGCCAGTGCGTGCGGGACATCAAGGCCGCCGCCGAGCATTTCCGCTCTGAATGGCAGGCCAGCGGAGACCACGATTGCCTGGCCATGGCCCGGCACCTGCCCATCAGGGGCACGCTGCTGGACAGCCTGCACGCGCTGAGAGCGCACCACAAGGACTGGCTCAGCAGCACGCACGTGGTCAGCCCGGCGACCCTGGCCTACCTGTTGCGGTTCTTCAGCGACGCCCTGCGCGCGTGTGAGGCGCAGCCGGACGCCGTGAAGCTTCTCCCGATGGCCGGTGTCCACGCCGCGCTGAAGCACATGAAAACACAGGTCGAGGCTTCGCAGCAAAGCCTGGCGACCGGGCAATGGCAGACCACCGTTGAAGGGCAGTGGCACGCAGAAAAATTCCGCGCACGGCAGGCCAGGGACCCGGATGCGCGCCGCCCCCTGGCCGACCCCTTCGACGAGGTCAAGGTGGCCTGCCGGAATCTGGATGGGATCGTGGCGCGTTTGCTGACCGAGGGGCCGGCTCCCGACGAGCCCCCCAAGGAAACCACCGCGGCGACCGAGCCGGTGCCCCAAGCCCTGGCGCAGGCCCCCGAGCAAGGCCCATCGGTGCCTGCCGCGCAAAGCCAGGCGGCGACCACGCCGGCTGGCATCCAGAAGCGCTCATTCAAGTCCGTGTTGACCGACGGCCTGCCGGTCCCCCTTCATGCCGACACAGGTCCGCGACAACCCACCCTTCCGGCCGCACCGGACTGGACAACCCCTCGCTCGACCGCCCCGGCCGCACGGCCCGTCGAAACCAGGCCCGGACACGAGAAGCGCGTGGACAGCGGCACCTCCTCGCAGGCAAGGCAATCCGCGAGCCGGCCGGTCCTGCCGAAGCCCGCTGACTTCACCCCCTTGCCCACCCCCGAAGCCATTCCGACCAGCGTGGCCGCCGTGATCGCGGCGCCCCCGGCCGACCCCGCAGTCGAGGCCGCGGCGCGCGTGCGGCAGCAGCAAATCGACGACCTGCGTGGCGCGCTGGCCCCGCTGCAGACCAAAGCCGAACACAGCCTCAAAGAGGCCAGGAAGGTACCCAAGGCCGCCACGGCCGCCGGCGGCTTGCCCTGGAGCGGCTCTTCCCTTGAACTCGCCGCCTGGCGGGCAGCCGGTGAGGCCCACGATCAGTGGGAGAGGGAGTTGCCGAAGGCCGGCGCATTGGTCGGCCTCGACCGCGGGGACCCCGAAATGCGCAGCCTGGAGCAAAAGATCAGCAAGGCCACTCGCAGCGTGCTGGCGAGTGTGGCCAAGGCCGCCGACAACGAACTGGCCGCCGTTTCGCGGGCCTGCAATGCGGCCCTCATCCAGCGTGGCACGCCGAACGAGGGACCGATGTCCCACGCTGACTTGGCGGCGCGCTGCGATGAACTGCGCGACCAATGGAAACAGGAAGGGAATGACACCTCCCTGGGCTCGCGGATTCCAGGGCAGAGGGCACGCATGGAGCAATACAGCGCCTACGACCAGGTCCTCAGTGCAATGCACAGCGAGCCGGGCGATGTGGCTGCGGCGCTGGACAAGGCGGAAAAGCTGAGCGAGGCGACCCTCTCGTCCCAGCGCGCCTCGCCAGGCACCCGGGGGGCGCTGGCCGACCCCTTGAGCGCGTTCCACAAGTTCTGCACGCAAGCCCGCAGCAAGCTGCTGCTCAAGGCAGTGCATCTGCAGATCAAGGACGTTGAAGCCACCTATGTCGAACTGGGCACCCCACTGAGGCCGGTGCTGGTACGAAGCCAAGAGGTTGCCACTGCCTATGACGTGCTGCTCGCCGGCGCCCCGCTGCCGGACGAGAAGTACGAGGCGAAGCACCAGACGCCTGGTCCGCAAGCGGGCGCGGCACAGCCGGCATCCGGCAAGGCAGAGGCAGACCCGTCGCTGGTCGAGCAAGCCCACCAGGCCGCGGCAAGGGCCAGTGCGCTGCGCAAGCAGCACAAAACGGCCATCGTGTTGCCTGCCGATGCCCCGCAGCAGGCCCAGCGTGAACTGGAGGCCGGGTTGACGGTGCTTGGCCAGTTGGAGCTGACCTCACGGACCGCCGCCGAAACGATCAGCCGCTTCCACGACCTCTCCACCGCGCTCGGCCTTGCCGACCCCGCTGCCGAGCCGCATGCCGTGGCCAAGGAGCGCCTGGCCACGGTGCAGCGCCATGCCGAGGCCATGAAAACGCTGACCAAGGAATTGCGCCAGGCCTCGCAAGCCCAGGCCGACCTGTTGACGCAGGCGTCCCCTCGGTGGGTGCTCGACCTGGTGGAGCGCAGCAATGCACTGCTGCGGGCCGACCATCGCCACGCCGAAAGAACGCTGACGGCGCTGGAGACCCTGGAACAGTTGCAGCTCTTGCGCGGGTCCGCCCTCACGATCCGGGACGAGTTCAGGCAGAACAAGCTGGAAGGGGTGGCCCGCCCCGAAGTCCTTGGCAAAGAGCATGCATCGGTGCTCTCCCGGCTGGGCAGTGGCATGAAGACGGTCGAGCAGCGGCTGCAGCGCGAAGTGGGCGTCATCAACCGGGGGGCCATGGCGGCCGAGACGGCACGCCACGAACGATGCGCCGAGGCGCTGGAGATCAGAGTCCAAGGTGACCAGGCCTTGATGCAAAGCCAGCTCCTGCTGGCCTGGGCGGAGAAGGCACGCGAGCAGAACTCCGGCAACCTGCGGCCGGCTCAGATCCCGGCCCTCGAGGGGCCGCTCACCATCCTGCGCCGGAAGCTGGTAAACATCGACAAGGCCATCGTGGAGCACGCGGCGTCGTCCGAGCACAAAGGCAGCTACGAGTCCCAGATTGCCGTCAACCAAAAGGTCCGGTCCGACCTGGTGCGTCTGCAGGTAGAGCTGGACCGCATGCAGACCCCGGGCAGCAGCAGCCAGGCGGACGAGCCCGCGGCCCCACCCGCCGGCACGGCACCCGCCGCGGCCCAAGCACGGCAGGCCCCGCAAAAAGGCCCATCGCCCAAGCACGCACGCCGCAGCAAGCGCCGATGACCGGGGTGATCACCGCCGCCGCACAGGCACCTCGTACCCCCTTCCCCCTCGATCTGTCTGCCCCCTGCATCGCCGGGCCGGGCCGTCATGCCATCGCCGCCGACCACTACGAAGCCCTGGAGCAATGCGTGCAGGACGTGCGCGACGCAGCCCAGAAGCTTCACGTCGAATGGGAGGCGAGCGGTGACCCCGATTGCCTGGCCGCAGCCCAGGGCCTCGACATCAAGGGCGCGCGGTTGCACGGCCTGCATGCGATGCGGCTGCACCACATGGAATGGCTCAGCCAGACGCCCGTGGTCAGCCCGCAGAGCCTGGCGCTCGTCCTGCCGCTGTTCGAAGATGCTGCGTGCCGGTCGGATGCTGGTGGCGCGCGCGCAGTTGGCCTTGGAGACGCTGAGCTCCCTGCTGGCCCTGCGCGTGTCGGCCCACCAGACCCGCCGCCGTCTTGAACGAGGCCAGTTGGACAAGCTTCAATGCCCTGTCATGACCGGGGTGGCCCACAACACCGTCGACGTTGATCTGGAGAAGGGCACGCGTGCGCTCGATAAGCATCCTGCGGGATGAAGCCGGTGCATTCGACAAAGAGCTGTGGGCCTTTGAAACCCAGGCTCTGCTTCAGAACGCATTGGCTCTGCGCCGCAGGGTCCACAACGACGCGGCCCTGGTCCGGGGCAAGCTGCTGCTGGACTGGGGTTTCAAGGCAAGCGAGCCAGGGTCAGACTACCTGGGCGAGCCGGAGTCGATCTCGAACTTCATCAACGACATCCGCACGATCTCCGGGAAACTGGCACAGATCAACCAGGGCCAGCTCAATGAGGTGGCCGCCTTGTCCCCGCACGGTGACAGGTACAAGGCCCAGAGCACCATCCACCAGAACATTCAGCTCAAGCTGGAGAAACTACAGCAGGGTCTGAGCAAGAGGTTGCCGCCGGATGTTGCCACGGGCAGCAGGGCAACCCAGGCACGGCAGCCCCGGCACCGCCTTCGCCCATGAGCACCGGCACTTGCCATCGCCCAGCCGGATCGGCCGATTCGCCACGCCACGACTGCATTCGTGCGCGGCCGCACTCCGCCGAGCGGTGCCGGCATGCTGACGGACTCTTGCACCCCCGGCCTCCACCCCGATGACCCCCAGCAGTCTGCCTCCGGCACGTTCCCCCAGCGTGCCCACCCAGGAACCCACCCTCCCCGCCCCCGGCCACCTCGGCATGGCAATGGCTAACACCCTGCAGCCGCCGCACGGCATGCCTGGCCCCTGGCGCACAGCGCAGCCCGGTCCTTCGGCACCTGGCCCATGGCACGTGGCCGTGCCGCTCGCGACCACCACGGTCTTCGTACCGGTACCGGTACCGGTCATCGTGCCGGTCTTCTACCCGGTCTGGTATGAAATCGTGCTGACGGCGGACCAGGCCTCCACCCTGGCCAAGGCGGAGGAACTCGCCAACCACTACGACTTCGGCCTGCAGCTGGCCCTGGCGGGCGACAACTATGCGGTCCTGCATCAGTGCGTGGAGGACGTGAACCGCGCAGCCGGCCAGTTCCGCCTTCAATGGGCGGAAACCGGCAGCAGGGAGTGCCGGGCGGCAGCCCAGGCCCTGACCATCGAAGGCGGACTGCTGAACGGCCTGTACGCGATCCGGCGGATCCACAAGGACTGGCTCAGCCAGGAATCGGTGGTCAGCCCGGCAAGCCTGATGTACGTGCTGCCGCTCTTCCGCCACGCCCTGCACCTGTGCAGGACACAGTCCGACGCGGTGCAGTTTCCGATCACTGGCCTCAAGCCGGCGCTGGAGCGCCTGCACAAGCAGGTCATCGCGTCACTGCAAAGCCTGCAGGCCGGGCAGTGGCAGGCCACGGGTGACGGGCGGAAGTATGCGCAAAGTCGTGGCTTGATCCGGACGGGCAATGCGGACAGCTCGCGAAACCCCTTCACCAGGCTCGAGGGGGCTTGCCAGGAACTGCAACACGTCCTGGAGCAACTGCTGCCGCTGGTCCGTGGACCAGTTTCCCTGCAGGCAGAGGCCGCCGTGGCACCGCAGGAACGACCCTCGGCGGCCGTGCCGGACACCCAGGCGCCAGCCCAGGCCTCCGGCCCGCCACAGCTTGCCGCGCCCCATGCAGCCCGGCCGCTCTCGTTCACGTCCGTACTGACCACGGGAGTGCCAGCCTCCGGCAACGCCGGCACGGGCCTGCGGCGACCCCCCCCGTCCGCACGCCCCGTGGCCACGAAGCCGGATCCGGCCGCCGGGCGCGCATCAGGCCCGACGACCGACAAACGCGTGCCGCGCCGGCCCGCAGCGCAGCCCGGCCCGGCCCCTCTCCGGACGGCCACGGCCGCGCGAGAACTGGCAGCCACGGTCCCGCCATCCATCAGGACCAGGTCCAGCCACCACGCCACCGCGGTGCGCAGCGCCTCCACATCCGCCACGTCACCAACACCCTCCACACCCCTTGCCTCCCCCACCCGTCCGCCGCCAGCGCTGCCGCAGGCCGACGACCGGGTCCCATCGTCCCCCACGGGCACCCTGGCAACGCCGCTGCCTGTCGATCCCGTGGCCGAGGCCGCGGCGCAATTGCGGCAGGAGCGGGTCGACGCCCTGCAGGCCGCGCTCGCCCCGCTGCAAGCCGAAGCCGAGCGTCTGAGCGATGTCGCTCAGGCCGCCGCCTCCGACGCCGTCACCAGGCAACGCTGGGACAGGCCCCGCCAGGAGTTCGCGGCCTGGCAGGCAGTGGTCCGGGCCTACGACGCCTGCACCGCCGACCTGGCAACCCAGGCCGCTGCATTGTTCGACCTCGGCAGTGGGGATCCCGAGGTACGCCGCCTGCAACGGGACATCGACAAAGCCTCTGGCCAGGCCCTGGCGTGCGCCGGCGAGGCTGCCAGCGGCACCCTGGCTGCCTTTGCACAGGCCTGCCACAAGGCCATCGTGGAGGGTGATCTGAAGGGCGCGGGATTCGATTCATACACCCAGCTTGCCGAGCATTGCCGCGATTTGCATGATGAATGGGCGCAGGCCCCCCTGCGCCCGCGCATGCAGGGCCTGGAAGATCTCATGGGACAGTACGGTACCTACGAGAAAGCCTGCCGCGCGAAGGATGACAATCCGGCCGGCAAGGTACCCGTCCTGGACCAGGCGGAACTGCTGTACGAGGCCGCCGCCGCCCTGTCCCGCTGCACCTTTGCCGGCGCCTCGAGCGCCCTGGAAGATCGCCTGCGCGCCCTCCACAGGGATTGCAAGAGCGCGCGCAGCAAGATCCTGAAGAACGCCGTGACCGATGAGATCAAGGCCGTCCATGGCATCCATGTGGAGCAGGGCGAAGAACTGGCGCAGGCCCTGTGGAGGAGCGCGAACATCGTCGCCGCCTGCGACACGCTCCTCACCGGCGATCCGCTGCAACAGGCCTTGAAGCCAGGCTCCGAGCACGAACCCCCGTCCAACGAGGCAGGGCACGACGCCCTTCTGATTGTCGGCGCCAACGAGGCCATCAAGGCCGCGGAGGCGCAGCACGACCAGTCCATCAAATTACCTACCCATGACGTCGCGCCGCGGCGGTTCCTTGAGCAACAAGCCGGGTGGGTCGTGCTGCGCCGCGTGGAACTGATGGCCGAAACCGCCGCCAAGACACTGGAATGTTTCCATGACCTCTCCGAGGCGCTCGGCACCACCCCGCCCAAGGACCGGCCCGCCCTTATCCAGGGACACGCCGAAACCCTGGAGGAGCATGCGTCCGATCTTCGGGAGTCCTTGCGGGATCACCAGACGATCGCTGCCGAGGTGCTCGCTCCCAAGGTGCGCGATCCGTTGTTGCCCGAGCTGCTGGATATCGGCCAGACAAGGCTGCACACCGACCTGCGCACGACGAAAAGGATGCAGGCGGCACTGGCGGCACTGGAGGAACTGCTGAAGGCGCGCGAGTCCGCCCAGGAGCTCCTCAGCCGCATTGAGCCATGCAGCCTGGCTGACTTGGCCGGCCATGAATCGTCCTACACCACCATCGCCAAAGACCTGGGCACCGACATGACGTCGGTCCAGGAGACACTGCCAAAGGAGGAGGGAGAGTTCAAGAGCGAGGCCTGGGAGGCAGAGAGGAAATTGCACGACCAAATCACCTCGGCCCTGCAGGACCGGATCACTTGCGAGAAGGTCCTGGTCCAGGGCAAGCTCCTGCGGGCCTGGGTGGCCCGGGCGGGCCAGCCGGGATCAGGCCACCTGGATCGGCCGGAGGACCTCCTGGCCCTTAAGACGCAGGTCGGCACACTGATCGAAGATCTGACCAAGAAGATCAAACCGGCCCTCATGCAGCGCGCCGCTTCGTCCGAGTACGGCGACAAGTACCGGGCCCAGCTCACCGTCAACCAGGAAGTGTGGCGCGATCTGCTGCACTTGCTGGTGGGCCTGCACAAGCGTGCCCCAGCAGCGAATGCGGTGGCCGGCGGCAGCCGCTAGACGGAGGTGACCGCCGACCCCGAAGTGCGTGAAAGCAGGTCTTCCCGGAGGTCCTGCGCAGGGCAGCGGTGAGCCGGGCCGCCGGTTCATGCGGAGGTACCCACTCCGCCGCCGCGGCAGATCGTGATAGAAAGCCCGCTCCACTCCGCAGAAGAAGGCAGCGCCTCCCATGGCGGACATCGCCGGGTCCTTGAAAGCCTTGTTTGCCGCGCTGCTCGCCGTGCTGGCCACGGCCTGCTCCACGCTGCCGGCCGGACCCCAACCGCTGGAAGTGGCCCCGGGCGTCTACATGGTGCCCGGCGCCCCCGGCGAAACCAGCCCGGCCAACTTGGGCCGCCTGGGCAACAGCGGCTTCATCGTCGGCGACACGGGTGTCATCGCCATCGACACCGGCGTCTCCTACCTGCACGGCCAGGCCCTGCTGGCCGCCATTGCGCGCGTGACGGACCGGCCGGTCAAGCTGGCCCTCATCACCCACACGCGGCAGGAGTTCCTGTTCGGCGCCACGGCCTTCCAGGAGCGCGGCATCCCGGTCCACATGCATCGCCGGGCCGCCCAGCTGATGGCGGCACGCTGCGAGACCTGCCTGAAAACGCTGCAGCGCACCCTGGGGCCCGAGGCCCTGCGCGGCACCGCCGTGTTCAAGCCCGACGCCGTGTTCGACGCGGATTTCGTGACCGATGTCATCGGCCGCCCGGTGCGCGTGCTGCACTTCGGCCACTCCAGCGGGCCGGGCGACATCGCCGTGCTGGACGAGCGCACGGCCACGCTGTTTGCCGGTGGCCTGCTGACGGTGCAGCGCATCCCCGACGTGTTCGACAGCGACCTCAAAGGCTGGCAGCAGGCACTGGCCGCCCTGGCCGCGCGGGCCCCTGCGCACATCGTGCCCGGCCACGGCCCCGCGGCCGATGCCCGGGCCATCGCGTCCGTGCAGCGTTACCTGGTGCAACTGCAGACCCGCCTGATAGAGTTGCTCGGGTCCGGCACCCCGCTGAGCGAGGTGCCGGACCTGGCGGCGCTGCCCGAGTTCGACACCTGGGATCAATACGACCTGATCCACCGGCGCAACGCCTCGGTGGTGTTCCTGCGGCTGGAGCGTGAGCTTCTGTTCAAGTAGGGGGTTCCTGATGCACAGACGCTTCACCGCCCGCCGGGCGCTCCTGCTGGGCGCCTGCTCCCTGGGCCTGCCGGGTGCAGCCACCCGGGCCGCCGTGGGCGGCCTGCCCAGCGCGGCGGCGCACACCGATTCATCGCCCGAATGGGAGCACCTGCGCGGCAAGCTGTTCGGCACCCGCCCCCTCATCGCCACGCCCAGCCACGTGCAACTGCGCGTGCCGCTGCGTGCCGCTTATGGCGCCTCGGTGCCGGTGAAGGTGATTTGCGCGTTGCCGCAAACCCCGGAGCTGTATGTGAGCCGGCTCTACCTGCTGGTGGACAAGAACCCGTCGCCGGTGGCGGCCGTGATCGGCTTCACGCCCGACACGGGCCAGGCCGACCTGGAGACCCGGCTGCGCGTGGACGAATACAGCCACATCCGCGCCGTGGCCGAGTGGTCCAACGGCGAACTGCACCTGGACTCGCGCTACGTCAAGGTTTCCGGCGGCTGCTCGGCACCGCCCAACCGCGACCAGCTGCAGCTGCTGGGCAAGACCGTGCTGCGCCTGCCCGAGGGCGTGAAGATGAACGCGCCCACGCCGGTGGACGTGACCGTGCTGCACCCCAACGACACCGGCTTCGAGTTGAACCAGCAGACCGTGATGTTCATCCCGCCGCACTTCGTGCGCAGCCTCAAGGTGAGCTACGAACAGCGCGTGGTGTTCGATGCCGAGCTGGATTTCTCCATCGCCGAGAACCCCAGCTTCCGCTTCAACTTCGTGCCGCATGGCGATGGCGAATTGAAGGCCGAGGTGGAAGACTCGAAGGAAGGCCACTTCACGGGGAGCTTGCCCGTGCATGGCGCGCTGCCCTCGCCCCTGCCTTTGCCCACACCCCGGTGAGCCGGCCATGCACCCCTGCCTGCGGTCCCTGGCACTGTCGGTCCTGCTCTGCGGCGTGCTGTCCTGCGTGCACGCAGCGGGCCTGCCCGAGGCGTATGCCGCCATTGTGGTGACCCCGGCCACCGTGCCGGCAGCCAGCGGCCCGCCGCGCAGCGAGTTCGACCTCGGCCCCGCGCTTGAGCGCGCCCGGCGGGAGAAGAAGTCCCTGTACGTCTACCTGGGGGCCAGCGACTGCCCCTATTGCCGCAAGTACGAGGCCTTCCTGGCCGCCCATGCCAAGGAGCTGGTGCCGCACTTCGCGCGCCGCTACCTGCTGGTGGACCTGCGCAGTTCGTTGTCCGTGGGCTCGGCCTCGCTCTACATCAAGGCCGGCGGCCGGAGCCTGCCGTATGCCGAGTTCCAGTCGGCCATCGGCGACGAACGCGCGCGGCTGCTGGTGTACCCCAGCGTGTGGCTGCTCGATGCCGACCTCAAGCCGCTGATGCAGATGCCCGCGGGCACCGGCACCTTCCAGACGGTGCCCGAGCAGTTGGAGATCCTGGACCTGGTGCAGTAGCCCGGGGGCCGCAGCCTTTCAGAACATCTGGAACTTCAGCTGCGCGGCATAAGCGCCGTGGATGCGCCCGATCGACGGGATGTACACGAGGTTGACGCCCACGCGCCGCCATTCGGCGGTGGCCACCGGCACCAGCGATGGAAAGTAGCCCTTGTCGGCAATGCCCGGGTAGCCGTTGACCACACCCACGCTGCCGCCGAATTCGAACTTCAGGTGGGTGGCCGGCGACCAGCTCAGCGGCATCCAGCCCAGCTGCAGGTAGTTGCTCGGTTCGTCCAGCGAGTTGCGGTAGTGGCCGGCATTGATCTGCCACTGCGGCTTGAAGTGCCACTCCAGGCCCAGGCCGGCGTTGTGCTCGCGGTAAGGCTTGTTGGCATTCGGCTTGGTGTGGTGCGACCAGAAGCCGCTGTCCAGCCACAGCTGCGGCTTGAACTCCGCGGCCGCTTCGGCGTCATTGGCAGCCTCGTCGGCCGCCTCATTGGCCGCCTGCGCGCCACCGCTCAACGACATCAAGCCGGCCAGCAGCGCCGCGCCCAGGTAGCGAAGGGGGTGGACAAGGGAAGAGGTGTGGGTGTGTGCCATGGTGACCTGCTAATGGCGTGTTGCCATGCCGATCACTGTGCAAGCCTTGACCCCCTTGCAAAGCCGCGAGTCGAGGCGGCTTTACGGTGCAGTTGCGTCGCGCGCGGCCCTCTTGCGCACGATGTCACGCGCCGTGGCGCGTGAGGCAGCCGGTCAGAAGGCGCGGAGCTTCAACTGCGCCGCGTAGGCACCGTGAATTCGTCCCACCGAGGGGATGTAGACGAGGTTCAGGCCGACCCGCCGATACTCCGCCGAGGCCATGGGGATCAAGGTCGGGAAGTAGCCTTCGTGGATCTTGGGGTAGCCGTTCACGACCCCCACGCTGGCACCGGCCGAGAACGTGAGATCGTCCATGGGCGACCAGCTCAGCGGCGACCAGCCCACTTGCAGGTAATTGCTGGGACGGTTCACTGAGTTGCGATAGTGGCCCGCATTGAGCTGCCATGACTCGGCAAATTGCCACTCCAGCCCCAGCCCGTAGTTGTGCTCGCGGTACGAACCCACTTTGCGCGGCGTCGTGTGGTGGGACCAGAAGCCCGACTCCAGCCAGAGCCTGGACTTGAACGGCACCGGCTCAACGTCAGCAGCTTGTGCGCCCGCTGCAGCGGCCAGCAAGATCAGGCCCAGCGCGGCACCCGTGAGGACCTGCCGGAGCGATGTGGAATCAGAAGTTTTCGAGGCGATGGAGTGGCGGGCTGCGAACGCGTGGATCGTCATGGTGACCTGTTGATGGCTCTTGCCAAACCGGTCACTGAGCAACCGTACATCTCGGCTCGCGTGGCCTGCGAGTGGCAGGGCCATTGTGTGGGTCATGGCCCGCGTACAGAGTGCAGTGGGCCCGCGCTGTCACACTTCTCGTGTATCAGCGCGGGGCCTCGTGAAAAAGTTGGGCACCAGCCTGCAGGCCTTGTCGCGCCAGTGCATCGCGCGTGCATCGCCGGTTCGTCGCCCCCTGCGTCACCCGTGCGGCAGGTGGTCATGGAGCTTTCGGCTACGCTTGCCCTCTTGTCCATTTCAAACCAGGGGCTGTCGCAAGTGTTCGGGCTGTTCGAGCGGTTGGTGAATCCATACCCCGACGCGGCGCCACCGGCGCCGCCCTCGGGCCTGCTGGCCTTCCTGTGGTCGTGCACCCAGGGCATGCGCCGCTACATGCTGGTCATGACGCTGTGCACCGCGATCATCGGCGCCTTCGAGGCGCTGCTGTTCAGCATGCTGGGACACGTGGTCGACCGGCTCAGCCAGGTGCAGCCGGCGCGCCTGTGGGACAGCGAGATCGGCGGCATGCTGATGCTGGCCGGCGTAATCTTGTGCAGCCCGCTGCTGGTGGGGCTGCAGGCCTTGATCAAGCAGCAGACGCTGGCGGGCAACTTCCCGATGCGGCTGCGCTGGAACTTCCACCGCCTCATGCTCAGCCAGAGCATGGGCTTCTACCAGGACGAGTTCGCCGGCCGCATCTCCACCAAGGTGATGCAGACCGCGCTGGCGGTGCGCGACACCTGGATGGTGATCAGCGACGTGATGGTGTACGCCGTCATCTACGTGGTGACGCTGGTGCTGGTGGTGGCCGCGGCCGACACGTGGATGCTGGTGCCCTTCCTGGGCTGGCTGGCCTTGTACGTGGCGGCGCTGTCCTACTTCGTGCCGCGTGTGTCCAAGGTCGCGCAGCGGCAGGCCGACGCACGCTCGCTCATGACCGGCCGCATCACCGACGCCTACACCAACATCGCCACCGTGAAGTTGTTCTCACACACGCAGCGCGAAGCCGGTTATGCGCGCGGCGCGATGCAGGAGTTCATGGCCACCGTGCACGGCCAGATGCGCCTAGTCACCGGCATCGAGGTGGTCATCCACACGCTGACCATGCTGTTCATCCTGGGCGTGTGCGGCATGGCCTTGTGGCTGTGGAGCCAGGGACGCACGGGTGTGGGCACCGTGGCCGCGGCTACTGCCATGGCGCTGCGGCTGCAAGGCATGTCGCACTGGATCATGTGGGAACTGGCCTCCCTGTTCGAGCACGTGGGCACGGTGCAGGACGGCATGGGCACGCTGGCACGCACCCACACGGTGACCGACCGGCCGGAGGCGCAGGCACTGCAGGTGCAGCGCGGCGACATCCGCTTCGAGGACGTGAGCTTTGCCTACGGCGGCAAGACCCGCGTCATCGAGCAC
>Ga0307516_10001482_pt1 | contig 32354 bp, 41 predicted proteins | sample 19_EM_MG_FD_203310 | JGI IMG/M metagenome (GOLD analysis project Ga0307516, IMG submission 203310) | Populus trichocarpa ectomycorrhiza microbial communities from riparian zone in the Pacific Northwest, United States - 19_EM | ecosystem: Host-associated > Plants > Roots > Unclassified | place...
TTGCAGACAAGGGTGACCCTGTAGACCAGTGAAGGGGAGTTCAACTATAACCAGGATTGACATACCTTGGATCATCCTGTCTCTGTGGATGTGTCAGCACACAAACAGGGCTTGTTTGAAAGCAGCCTACCTTTCTCACTGCCTTTCCACTAAAAGCTTGACAGGGTGGTCCTATAAGAGGAGATAAGGGTAATGTGTAGAGCAATAAACACTAAGCACACCTCCAAAAATAATTTCTACATCTCCTGGCCTTGGTAAATGGTGCAATGTACCATCTAAGGCATCAAGTGGGGAATGGTTGATTGCATGGGACAGAAAGATGTTACAATCTTGATTGAAGACTTGAGTATCTGGATGGTTCATGCTATGGATTTTTCAGGTATAAACCCAACCTCTGCATATATCTGAACTGACCTGTATGTGGTAGCAGCTGGTTCATCCCACTCTATGGCCCACAAAGTCTTGATGTGTCCAGATTGACCCAGTCCAGTTCCAAACCCACCTGCACCTGAATTTTTTGGTAAATAATCTTCTGTATAATGTTAATAAAATGTACATACCTGCAAAGAGCTCCAATCCCCTCAGTGGCTCATTGGATTGGATGAATCTCTTCTCAGTCCTCAGGAAGTTGTCATGTGGTTGCATACTCATGCTAGGCTTGAGGTCTACACCATGGACAACATAGTGATCTGGGAGAGAACACCAGGCAATGTGCTCATCCTCAGACATGGACCTGTAACTTTTGGCCCAGCAGATCCCCTCCAGTTTCTGTGTTGGTAAGGTTAAGGCCTCAGCAGTTGGGACCAGAATGGTCTAACAATTGCTTATGTTAAGTTTAACAGATCTCACAAGCATTATACATACCTCACTGAAGGGCCCTTGGGGTTTATCAAGTCTGCTATACCTCAAGACCTGTACCTCACCTGAATTGGGGATAGAGAGGATTTGCCCAATATCATAGAGGTGAGAGCCATCTTCAGAGATAAGGTAAACAAAATCCAGGGGGTAGAAGGTGTGCCCAAGGTACCCCAGGGACGGAGGAGAAGGGTAGAGAGTTGGGGTCTGGGCTATGGTTTCTAGCTCTGATACTGCACAGCTGTAGCATGGCATTAGAGAAGTAGAGGCTCTGAGAGCATCCTCTATGGCTTGTTCTGTTGGATTGATGAATCTACAACAGTCTTTATCCCAGATGAAACTAAGAACAGATTGGTCAATCCAGATTGTATGGTGGAAATATCTGGGATACCTTGTGAAGAAGACATTGGGTTGATTAATATCAAAGGCAGGGAGGGGGGAGGCATAATGGAAGGGATGGATGTTGCATTTGCTGACAATGGCACCAATGGGGATATCAGCACACTCCATAACAAGATAGAGGGAATTGGGGTGTGCAGCCTCCTCCTGGATAGTATGAGATCCTGGCTCCAGCCACTGGCCATGGAACATCATCTCCCCAAGAAGGGGATCTTGATAGAAGTGCCAAATCAGTACAAACCTGAGTAGAGTGGTTATTGGATAATATGGAAACAGAATGATAGAGTTACCAATACTGATCTGCTAGTGGATTTATGCCATTGCTGGCAGAGGTAGCCCCTGTTCTGTCATGATCCTCATCAGGCTCAACAAGGACAATGTCTTTGACCTACAATCCTGTGGGCAAAGGTACAAATTCCTGGACAATGCACTTACTTGATAGAGTTCATTATCTACCCTGACTGACTTATAGTGTCCAGGGATTACCTCATCTGAAACCCATCTGATCTTTGGAGATGCTCCATGGACTTCCACCTCTGTTTCCCCCACAGAAGAGCCCTCTCCAACAAGGGAGTGGCCTTCCACCTTGAAATTCTGGTAATACTTGAAGACCCTCCCACAAACTTGGTCAATCCTGGGAGTGACAATTGTCACAGGTGGTTGATCAAGGACTGGGATCTCTTCATCTATTTCCTCAGGTTTCAGGTCTGGGAATAGTTTTTGGATCAGAGGGGTATTAAATATTCCTGAATAGGGGAAGTCAATTAGGAATTGCATAATGAATTCATCCTACAAATCATCAGTGCCATGCCCACCTACTACAACTACAAGCATACCTTGTCACTGTTCCTTAGGCTATCCTCAAAGTCCTGTGCCACATCAGGGGGATACTCTGTCCAAATCCTGTTCTTGAAGGTAGACACTGTGGCCTGGTGGTCCTGAAGGCAGGAACTAAGGAGTACATAAGTGAGCTGATGTGCAAGCCCAAACTCCTTGAAGATTTTGGCATAGGCGGGAGATGGTGCGCCAATAATATACCAAGCATGGTGGGTTTCCAACCAGATTCTCCTAAGGGTTGATACAATTAGGATCTGACCGCCCCTCATAACATGCAGTAACTATACTTGTCTAAAGCCTCACAGTCATCATCCAAATCAAAGAGGCTCATAGCCCGGATGGTAGAGAGCCTAATGATTTGGCAATCCTCAAGATCAGGATTTGGCATCTCCTCAACATCTTCAACCGCGTTCTCCATGGCAGGAAGGACGTAGCCAACAGCGCAGTAGGTAGTGAGGTCTGGTGAGTCCCTTGGTACTAAGAGCGAACCGAGGGAGACCAGTTCGTTGGTTTCTTTGTCAAACACCGAAAATCCAGTGAGCGTCCTGACAGGGACAGTCCCGGTACTCAGGATCGCGTTTTCTGGGTCTTCCCCAACAATCTCCAGATCCTCAGATTCTAGGAGTTCGTTGTCACTGGGGATGTACTTGACTGGGAGGCAGGCGGTGTGAGCGCGGTGGTGGCTTAGGTGGTAATTAACGAACCGGAGGACAGCTTGGCCATGACTTCGTACGGGCGGTGACCGGTGAACGTTGGGTAAGACGAGGAGAATGAACAATAGTCCAGCGCAGCGAGCGTGAGAAACGCGATCCTCGACCACAAACACAGGTCGCGTGACGAAAACCGCTGCCACGGCCCGGCGTCTCGTTCACATGAAAGCGCTGGGCTGGTTCCCACATCCGATCCTTATCAGCAATGACGACGACAGTTCTACTAAACAGAGCACACTACTATGTACAAATCGTGGCGCGGTAAATATATAAACCTCCCGCGGGCCACGTCAGTGCCCATTTACCCCGTTGGGTTGGGTGGTGGAGGCTGACTGTGGGGATTGTGATGGTAGCGGGGGCAACGGTGGCGACGAGACCGGGTTGGTCTTAATCCCATTCGTCGGAGAGGACACTGGCTGGGGCGATAACATTGACTGAGGCGAGGTCATAGGGGGAGGAAGAGGGGAGTTCGGTCGCGACGTCGGAGCTGGCGAGGGAGAGATGCTCCCCGTAGGTAGCTGGGCGGGGGGAGTTGTCTCTTCTTGCGGGCTACTGTTTGGTCTAGACAGTATACCCTTGATACGCTGGTCTGCCGGAACCCTCTTTGGAGCATTAGCCGGAACCTTTTCTGAAACCACCGTGAGCAGCATCACAGTCGACGCCCCGGGGATGTTCTTGAGCGTGGAGAGCTTCTCGTGCAGGAACTTCGCATCCGCGAGAAGTCTATCCTTTGCTTCTTGGTTCGGGAGTCTGGTGGCGGTGTACTCCTCTTGAAGATTGTGGTTTATCGAGGCCAGAACTTGTGACATGACGTACTAGACGAGTCAGTTGTCAGCCTGCCGTGGCCCACCAGAGGAGCGATACCAACCTCTACTACGGGGGCCGACAAATAACGGGACAGCAGTTTATGGAGTGTAACGGTTTCTTTGATGAGCACTTCCATATAGTCGTTGATCCCAGGGTTTGCGGGAGGGGTGTCCCAGTCTATTGCCTGTAACGAGTTAATGTGTACTGCCAACCTGTCACCCATTATGGCGATAAGTTTCGCATGGATCTCGTTCTGATGTTCTTGGTAGTCCTGAACAAATGAATAATTGAGCGAGGTGGATGTTGAATGTGGGGACGTCCATACCCTCTTAAGCCGGTCGAACTCCGTCAGCATGACTGCCTGTTGAGTACTTAAGTGCCTCCTGAACGTCTCCCGGACGTACGGCACGAGCGCGATGACGATAGACAACGATTGAGATGCCAGCGCTGGGGTGAGGGCGTCAGTAGAGATACCCTCTTGCGGAGTAGAATCAAGTATACCAAGGTGTTTAGCTGTGATGACCCTCAAACCCGCAGACCGCATGGCACCGGCACCGAGGACCACCTGACAGGTCCTCGAGTTGAACGCTTTCAAGAACTCAATAATCCTGCTCATGGTATCCGTCGTCAACATCGACAGATTCATGATGACCTTGAAATAATCTAGCAGAAGGACAAGGGTTTCGAGCGTAGCGGACACGGCAAAGTAGCTGGTCCCCTCGACACGAAGGTGTTTGCTGGCCCGGGTGGCGGTGGGCGATGACGGGGTATCTGCCACGGTGGGCGTATTTGGAATGGAGGGTGGTGGGGAAACCGTCCCAACAACCAGTTCCGGTGGGTCGCGGACCGCTGCTTCGACGATGGTCTTAACTAAGCGTTGTACAGCTTGTGGAACTTCTGATGGATTCCATTGCTCATCCTCGACTAGCCTCGCCGAACGTGATATTCGGTCTTGGTGGAACGCTTGAAGGAAGGATTTCGCCTATCTTTCGTCAACGACGGGAACGTTAATGGTGGGCGTGGTGTCCAACATACCTGACTGACAACGACGCCGCGGAGACCGACAATCATCCTACGACAAATTACCTCACACTTGAGCACAAAGTCCCACGAGTGGTTAAATAGGTCGAGGAAGTCCGGCAAAGGGAGCGAGGTGTGTTGTTCGGAGCGGGCGCTAATAGCAGCAGATGCCCGGACGTTGGCGAGTTCCGTCATCGACGAAAGCACATCAGCCAATTCTTCTCGTATGGGTCCGACGTCGACAGGATACATGGGCAATCTATTCGGAAGGTTAGTCAGCGGTAGGAATCTGGGAGACCATACGAACGGACTGTACGGCTTCTAGAACTTCGATAAATATGGCATTCTGCCGTTGTGACCCTTCGACGCATTTCAGAAGGGTAGCAAACATCAAGCGCAATAATTGCATGAATTCTTCATGGGGTTTGGAGCGCATCGTTTGGACTTCTTCGTTGCTGGCCCGTAGTTTAATCAAAAGACAACCCGTATTGGAATTTTACTCACTCGGGGATATGAGCCACGTCAGGGGTTTCCTCCACTGGCTCTGGGAAACTTACAAACTGCCGACATGGATTGTAACATGAATAATGGGGGAAGTATGGTATGACTTACGGGCTTGGCGCAATTTCGCACCTCTGCCAGAGCCACATCTCTCCACGACAGCGTCGCTTCCCTAAGAGACTTCGTGCGGAGGAGCCCTTGTAGAAGTGGTCGTAGTCTGTCTTTCAACGACTGGTCGAGCGGTTCGTGAGGGGGTGGTTCACGTATGCGTTCGACGAGATCAAGCCGTAGAGCCTCCACCAACTCGGTGGTCAGCGAAGAAGCGATTTCGAGAGTCAACGTCTGTAGGTGTTCCGGTAGGGAAGAGAACGCTCGTAGTGACGAAAGCGGGATTCCGGCATCTGGGGTTTTGGACAACGAGCTCGGAGGAAGGGGTACGTCGTTCTCTATACGCGGCGATTCTTGTACGGGAGAAAGGGCTCGTTCCGGGTTTGTCTGCCGAGTAGTTGTTTGGTTGACTTGGGAGGAGACAGGGGGGTGGGATTTCGAATTCTCGTCCCAGAGATTATGAATCTCTTCGAGTACAGTCAAAGCCGATCCCCACTGCCCCGCACTGACCAGACCCTTGACTACACCGGTCATCTCCACCACACCTGCTACCATTCGCACACCAGACTTGACTGTTTCGAGGTTTCGAAGCTTATGTTCAGCGTGAACGATTTCCAGCCCGCGCTTCGCATGCTTGTCATCGACCTCCTTCAACATCAACTTCAATTGTGCGATCCGATAAGTGCACTGCTCAGACTCGGTCTGTAGGTCCTGTAAGTTGGATAAGGCAGCGAAGAATGACGAAGACCGGAGGGAGACTTCGAGGATGAGGTGTTGTTCGAGAGTGTCGGCGTGGTGGGATAGCTTCTCTATCAGTGGGAGGGAATAAGCAAGGGAGGCGGTGTCCAGCGCGTGTTGGTCCTCTTCTTGTCCTGTCACAGTGCGGAACATACGAGGGTTCCCCAGACTGAATTCCGGGTCAAAGAAGACCGACGGAACCGAGTCCAGAGGGGGAAATTCTTTCCCAGCCTGTTGGAATGCCCCCGGTATGTCGCTCGAGGAGCCTTCGGATTGTTCGCCGACGTTCAGTCTGCTCTGCAGGAGTTGGTTCCAGTCGGAGGCAACGTTCTGAGCGTATTGATCGAGGATTTTGCGGTTTGGTCGGGGTAGAACGACCGGAGTAACGGCGGGAACTGGGGCGTGAGCTTTCGGAGGAGCGGATCGCTTGTGGGGGTTATTCACGACGGTAGATATCGCTATAGGTGGTGTAAGAACCGAAGTTACAGCGGGGCTGGAAGAGCACGCACCGTGAAAGCCATGTTTGCTACTGCTCCATTCCTGTGGAACAGCCGAAAGCACAAGCGAAGTCGAAGAGAAGTTGAAATGGAGGTTCGCGGGGCCAAAGTAGTCCCCGTTCCCTTCTGTGGCCTCCGATACGACGCTGGCTGGACCTCTCCGCGATTGGTTGTCCCATGCAAGTTTACGGGTGCGTTTGGTGGGAGAATCCGGGACTGCGGTGAGAGGCGAAGTGGGGAGAGAGGAGATAGAGCCGCTGTCAGACATGGAGAGGGAGGCGTGGCAAGCTCAGGGAGACATGGACGTTGCGTCGACCGGGTACCAGGGCGTGATCGACACACGAACCGCGTCCGTTGACAATCCAAGTTCACCATGACGAGCTTGATCCCAATTCCGCCTCCGCTCAAGGCTTTCTTCGCTCTCTTCCCTCTCTACACACACCCAGCCATCCAGACCAGGGAGCGCGAGAACTGCTCGAAATCCCCAACGCTCTGGATTCATCCGCCGTTTGATCCGTCTTCCAACTTCCTCAGCTCCGACATCGAGTGTCTCAAATGGCAGACGTACATTGCCCTACGTGGTCTGTCGAACGTAGCAGTAAGATGGGATCTCCCCCCGAGTGCTGGGATTGACGGCCACCTGCCGAACCTCTGCACGTACTCTGAGACTGCAGCAGACTACGAGTTACTGGACTCCAAGCTGATTCCGGGGTGGGTCGATACCCAAGCCCCAGAAGACGGGCTGGACGGTTTCAACGACAAAGAAGCGAAGCTTGAGAGTGAGGCGTGGATATCTCTACTCGAGGGCACAGTTCATGCCGCCGTGGTCTGTAGAGCATTCGCTGTCTCCAAATCCGCACTGACCGCTTCGCAGATTCTGGCACAACCACCGAAGCCCCTGCTTAGCAAACTTATCTCCCCTCCTTCCTTCCGCCCGCCCACCCATTCCCTCAGTGTTATTTTCGCTCAACCATTCGCTCCTTTCAGCGGTTTGACCTCGATCTTGCCTCCGTCTGGAATTCAGGTGGATGTCCCGGGTGTTTACGCTGAATACAAGAACGCAGTGAGGGCCCTCTCCGAACGGCTAGGGGAAGACAGGTGGTTCCTGGGGTCCAGGTCGGTCTCTTTGCCCTTTGCCTCTGGCTACGATCTAACTGGTTCAACAGCAAACCCACAGCGTTGGATGCCCTCGCGTTCGCGTACTTACACTCCATTCTCTCCTCCCAACACCAAATCCGGCTCGAAGTCACCCGCCTTGCAAATCTTGTCGCGTGGCACCGCCGGGTCCTTCACAACATCCAGTCGTGTTTCGTAACCCATTAGATTACTTTGCCGGGGGGATGCGAAAAAAAGTGGATACTCCTTAGGGCTAAACAACAACGTGGACATGACCGTAGAAAGCAGGCACAAAATGAGGTAGAGCGATACAAGCAAATCGTGGATGGACAGATATAAGTCGATGGAGTGTGTTGATGACGAGGCCTCTAACTCCTGTTGATTATTTGTAACTTCGTACCGTTTGCGGCTCGCATGAGAATTTCTAATCTCTCGTACTGTTGGATTTAGAACATATCAGTGAGCACCCTTGTTGAGAAGGAGACAAATTCTGTTTACCTCGCCGATGGTGGTCATCAGATCCATTTCCGTAAACCCAGCCGCCAGAACTCGAGCACGGACGTCGACCATGGATAATGTACCCTCACCTTCATCTTCACTGTCAGCGTCGACGTCCATATCATGATCCCGCTCCCTATCTGGACCCCTTCCGAACCTCTTCTTCCGCACAAAGCGCCGCTTCTCTCCCTTCTTGCCTTTGTCAAACATGTCCCTGATGAGGCGGTAGACCCTGCTAGCAGTAGATCTGTCGCCACCAGCACCATCCTCCCTTTGCTCATCTTCCAAGAGAGTCTCTTTGCTAGCCTCCATCAGTCGCAGAGCCTCATCGACGTCGGCCTGCTCGACAACGTTCGCGAAACGTAGCCGGGCTAAGGCTTGAGCAAGGCGGAGGACTCCCAGTAGCGTACGTGCGGAGGTATACGTGTGGGCCTTTCGCTGCTCGGACTCGTCTATAGATGCCTTTCGAAGCTTGACGTAGGATTCGACGACATAGCTTGAAACGTGTCGTGGTACGGTAGGTCGCCGTTGCCTGGCGAGAGCGATGTAATGGCTACGGCGCATCCGATTGAGTGGCTTTTCAACCATTATTAGAGACCACATACCGAATCAACACGGGGTCTACAGGATCATGCTCGAGCGGCGGGTGACAATTGTGCATGTGCACGTGTGTAACGTGCTGGGCGAGCCGCTCGTCGTCATCTCTTGATGGTCGGTCGAGGATCAAGAACAAAAGGTCGAAACGGGAGAGTAGGGCGGCCGGCAAATTAATGTTCTCTACCGGCGACACCTTGGTGTTGTACCGTCCATACAGAGGGTTGGCAGCTGCAAGAATCGATGTACGCGCGTTCAAAGTCGTAGAGATGCCAGCTTTGGAAATCGAGATCGTCTGCTGTTCCATGACTTCGTGGATGGCAGTCCGGTCGGATTCTTCCATCTTGTCGAATTCGTCAATGCAACAGATCCCGTTATCGGCAAGTACAAGAGCACCACCCTCTGAGCGTGCGTTGAGTGGAAAAGGAGTATGGGCGATTGGAATAACAGCAACTCACCCAACACCATTTCGTCAGTTACTGGGTCTCTCATAACTGCAGCGGTCAAACCAACGCCCGAAGAGCCCTTTCCGGTGGTATAAACACCGCGTGGAGCCACCTTCGAAATGTACTTCAACAACTGTGATTTGGCAACACCGGGGTCACCCATCAAGCAGATGTTAAGGTCACCCCTGATCTTCATACCATCACCCATGGCCTTCGTCACGCCCCCGACCAACAGCAACAGCAAAGCCTTCTTAACGTCCGTATGGCCATAGATCTCCGGCGCGATACTCTGCGCCAGTTTTTGGTACAAGGCCGGATCGTTTTTGAGTTGCCACAGGGCCCGCTCGATCGCAGGCGTGACCTCCATGTCGTCGTACTGTTTCTTCAATTGATGGACGTAATGTGTGTCGAGGTACGTGTCGGTAAGGAGGCCAGCACGAACGGCTTGGAAGCCCGTGTACGGAACAGGGAGAAAGATACCTCCGAGGTGCACCACATCGCCAGGACTCAATTTACGCGTCAGGCTACCTTGTAAGTGTATTGTCATGGACCGAGGGATGTGGCCAACAGGGACTTGGTCCGTCTAATGTCGACGTTGCGTCCCGTCAGCATGAACAACCACTCAAAAAGTGGGACTGAGTCACCATTTCTTGGATTTTTACCTCCTGGAATGGGGCAAACCGACAGGCCCTCGTCTGCATATGCAGTGTGCCATGTATACCGTTCTTCTTGCATTCGTCCGCGTTCGCGCAATCTTGAGTCGGCGTGAACTGTTTGTTGGACACCTCCTGGAAAGTCTCTGAACCACAGACGTCGCAGGTGTATGCGTTGACAAGGAGAAGTGGTTTGACTTCGGATACTCGAGTAACAATCCCCCGCACCGTGATCAGTCTTCCGAGGTGAACCCCTTTGACCTCCCGGACGGCCATGGGGGCGCGTTCGGGCAGAGGTTTGAAATAGAGGTGGCTAGAGTCGTGTTAGAATTGTGGCCGATGGCACGACAAAACTTCATGCTCACTATCTTCGCAGTAGGTGATTTGGGAACCCTTCCTGCACTCCGTCCAATCTCTCCTCCTGCATTCTCTCGTTCCTCTCTCGCCTCTGGTGGAGGATAACGTCGATGACCTCGTCATGTTCACTGATATCCTTTGTCGGGACAGGCATCAGCGCGTCAACGACATCACAGAATAAACCCGTGTAGCGTTTCGTATTGTTTTCTATTCGGCCGACTAGATCATCTGGGTCTTGCTAATTGAGGGAGCGGGTTATTAAGAGAACCCAACACACGAAGGCACCGTACGAACCTCTGCCAGGTCCTGCAGGTCTATGAGGAGCATATCCTGCTCTCGGTTGGCTATTTGTTGCTAGGGCATCCATCAGCCACAAAGGAATGCAGGGTATCAATCGCGACGAACCAGCTGCCTCATATACTTCAATCCAACAGTCTCCGATGGTAGGGTATCATCCAGGTGAATATCCGCCAGTCCAGCAGTCACCTCCTCTGCCTTGCCCTTGAACGTCGACAAGAAACTGGTGATCAGTCCTGCAGGGGTGTTCGGGATGAGGTTTTCTGTGGTCGAATGGCGCGGAACTTACCCTTATCGTCTCCGTAATTAATCCCGAGGTTAACCACCGGAAGCGACATGGCGGATGGAGGGGGAGACGTTAAAGTCGCGGATGGACGCGCCGAGTTCAAGGCAAGACGCGTTTGTCACGGGTGTTACAGTTTGTCACGAAGTTCAAACGCCATGGATTCGTGCCCACAAAGAACCATCCGTTAAGTATGTCATAGATAATTGTGTCGTACGCCTCCAAAATATTAACTAGGGTAAAGAAAAACAAGGTTATAATAACGGATTACCGGGTCTGGGAAGCGTGTTCCCAACTCTCGTCAGTCCCTGGTGAATTCCTGCCACGACGTGGTCGGTCAACGGGCTCGTCCCTGTACGGAGCCGCACTACCGAACGGAGTCCCCGCAGTCTGGGGATCATCATCTTCCAAGAAACCGGCGTGGAACCCAAGACCGCCTCTAGTGTCATGACCACCGTGGAGTTTAGTCCGCTCATCAGCGTCTTCGTCCTCTGAAACTTCTCCGAAAGCGTCATATAGCTCGCGGGTGCGTCCGGTGGGTCCACGGCGAATGGAACTCATCGGGACTTCGTCGGCAGGGAGCGATGTGTAGTTCTGTCTCCTTCTGACTGCCCGTCTCCAGAAGAAGAAGCCAACACCAATCCCGAAAAGAATAACAACGGCACCAGCGCCAAATATCCAGCCCCGTTCACCAAACAGGTTCGACAACTGGGAAGTCAGACCCTCGCCGACAGTCGGCACCACCGTTCCGGTGGAAGTCGAGGTCGTAGATGTGGAGGTGCTAGTGGCAGATTCGGGGATCTTGGTTGGTTGTGGGAACGCGGGTTTAGTCGCCTCTCCTTCTGCCTGGCCATGGTCACCAGGGAGGTGGTCAGTGGGCTTTGGGTGGACCTTTGTCGTAGAGGAATCGGGATTTTCAGCTTCGTTGTCTGGCGGAAGGGTGTGTTCGACGTGAGGAACGATGTATTCCTTGGCCTGAGCAGGGTCGATGACAGAACCCCAGAGACTCATACTCCAACCCAAGAACTTTCCGGTGTATAAGGGGTCCTGCTTATCGAGGACCCTGATCATCCAGTCTCCGATGGGGCTTTCTTCCCTGTGTCAAAGATGAGCGCGAGGCATACAAAGAAGGATTAGACGCAACGTACCAGTGTTTGACACTCATAAACCTCCAACCCGGGAAACCTGTGGTGGCGATGTCGCCTGACCTTGGTGCGGCAAGAATGCTTCTGATTCCGTTGGGGCTGACCAACTCCACCGATACATCACCCCTCCTCGAGTGCTCGATCCAAACTCTGACGGTGACATGTTCCAGGGTTTCGAAGTTGTGTTCCTTTAAGGTATCCGCGGTGACGGTGATCTTTGCAGAGACACCTCCCGGGCCAATTGGCTCCCCTCCGCTCATTTCGAGGTTTGCATTCATGGTACCCCCTGCGAGCTGGATAGCGGGAAGTTGCATCCAAGCTTGCGGCTTGACGAGCTGCCACTTTTGGGCCTCCGTGACGTACGTGTATCCATCGAGGGCTCCGTAACCGTACTTGTAGCTGAAGAGTCGGCCGGAAGCGGTTTTTTCCCAGTCTGGGTCGTTGGGATTCACGATCCTGCTAGTCCTGACGGCGATATGTTGGACATCACGCCACGTTAACTCAGGCCTGGATAGCCATTAGATATTCCCCCTTCGGTACGGTAGCTTTGGGACCTACCGAACACCCAGCGCAAGGGCGAAGACACCAGCCGCATTGGGAGCCGCAGCGGACGTCCCCCCGTGTCCAGATGCGCATCCGTTGTGGATATCGGTCGTCACCTATCACCGGGGTAAATACGTGGGGTAAGGGCTGTGGAAATCACTGACGATATTTTGGCCCCCTCCAGAACTGTAAGCGACAACCAAGTTTGCAGCGCAAGGTTCCGAGTAGTACGGATGGAGACCCTGATGGTCAATGGCGGCAACGGTGACGGAATAGATGCTGTTCGTATAACCGTCAAAGTTGCACTGGTCATCATGGGCTGCGCCGTTTCCACTCGCGTAAACGAAAACGGAGCCTTTCCCACCACGCCCGTTGGTGATACCGTTCACGATGGCTTTTTCGATAAGATAACCGGGAGCGTCCATCGCCTTGCCGTTATCGGGAGGTCCCCAACTACAGCTGTAGATCGAGGTTTCCTGGAAGCCGAAGTTAAGAGAGGCGGCCTCGTCGACGTCAGAGATGGGTCCAGACAATATCCGAATTCCAGCGATTTTGGAGTCCCAGGCGATACCCACACCGCACACATCGTTTTTACCGGCACCGATCTGACCTGCGCAGCGAGTCCCGTGATGGTCATCAAACAGTTTGGGGGCAGGGAGGTCTGCGTGGTCGTTGAAGTCGTGAGAGCCCTTGGCCCACTGTTGTTCCGCTCATGTTAGCGGCTGAGAAAGAATAAAATTCAAGAGCAGAACGCACGAAGTTGGCAGCCAAATCAGGGTGATCGTAGGCAAGTCCATCATCTACAAGGGCGGAAATAACGCCTCTTCCTGTAATGCCCAAGTCCCAGAGACCAGAGACGTTCATCGAATGTTCAGGATATTCTGTGTTTATCATGTGCCATTGCTGGGGGAATGTGGGGTCGTGGATACCCAGACGCTCGGCGACAGCTTTGATGGAGTTGGGGGAATCTGTGTCTGGTCGTATCGGTGGAGGGGCTCTCTTCGCACGCTGGCGAAGCTCTTGTCGATCTAACCACCGTATTGAAGAAGACAGTTCCCTTGCGTGTGGATCCGACGCCGACCGTGCTAAAAGCGAAGAGTCCTCTGATGCCAGCGACTGCAACGACGTCAAAGACGACAAAACAACATCCACGCCGTCCCGCCTCTGCATATGCTTCGGTATCCGTACTAGCCAATGGTTGACCAGCTCTCCTGCCTGCTCGACGACCTCCACCCCCAACGCCCGAGCGCAGTCTTCTAGAGAAGCCCCGGCATGGGGATCGTGTTCTAATACGTAGTAGTCATGGGTATGATAGGAACGCTTGGTTGGTCTTGCCCCCAGAACGAACGAGTGTGAGAGAAGTAGGAGTAGAGTGAGTGGGAGACGCATCCTGGTCGGCGAGGAAAGGAAGGACACAAGGATGGGAAGTGGAGAGTGGAAGTGCGGTTGTTACCGCTCGCTTTTCTTGATCGTGGGCAATACGTGTCTCACAATTATCAGTATGGGGCGGATGTCGCACGCGAGCAACGCATATCAATCACCGGCGAAGCAACACATGTGCTTGTGCACCACGGCAAACTACAAGGTCGTGACGTCCTGAACACCGTATCGCACAACGTTCCCCTTCCCGTCCCATTCCTCTTCCCAAGCGCTGAGCTTAAAGTTTGCCAAGGGCGCATCAACTTGGAGATCCGTCTCTTCTTGACGGAGCCAGTGTTCGTGGATCTCGAATAAGTTACCGACCAGCGGCTTCAGCACCGTCTTCAGCTGGTGTAAAGCGTCGTCTTCGTCTTGACCATTTATTCCACCGGTTAGCCCATCCTGTTTGAATCCGGATCAGAATCACACGATAATCTCTGTTGGCTGATCGTCGAAACGGGGCCTACGTCGATGGTTCCAACCGTTGCCACGAGCTCTTCTCCGTTTTCCGTACCCAACATGAATAGAAGTGAGTAACGGAACACCACAGGCGCTTGATGGACCATGCTCGAACAGCTCAGGCACGACTCCGCAGACTTTGCGATCCTTCGATGATGCGTTAAGCACGAACGAACGGGAGAAGATGAGGTATGGAACTGACGAGTTCTTGCAATCACCGCACACGCGTAACAAACAGTCATCTTCGTCCAAGGCAATCGGATAGAAGTCCAGGATCCTGGCCTTTACCTCGAAGCACGTCGGCAGTTCTTCCTTCGGTGGCAGGGCAGACACCATCGGAGGACCCATCTGGCCCCCTGTGGGTATTCCCGTGGTGATTTCTGGTTGCTTCTCCCCAGGATCTGTTATGAGCGAGCGAGCCCTCGAGGCAGTACCAGATTCGGTCACAGATGATCCCAACTCTTTCTTACGCCTGTAATCCAGTTGGCACGACGAAGACCTCCGCTGAGGCACAACGCACCTCTTGACTTCCGCCATCCCATTATGTTCCGCGTTTGCGGGGTTGAGCTTCTCAATGTGCCCGTTATTACCTTTGATATCGCAAGCCCAGGTTTCTCCTGTCTGCCAGAAGCGCAGCTTTTCGAGGATATAGTACGAATTGACCATTGGCATATTTGACGCCCTCTCCACTAGCGATCCTCTGACCCGAACCTTAACGACGCGCCCTTTGAGGTGTTCGAATTTCGGCTCCTGGGAGAACGCAGATTTGAAAATCTCTGGCACTAGGGTGTAGTCTGTCACATGGAGGAAGACATCGCTCCCGTCACTGGTCCTGTCGAGGAGCTACGAGAGCGTTCACCTTTGTGATCACCCATGCGAACCTCGCACACGCACCTCAACAATGCAAGTGCAAAATGATTCGTCAGGGGCGTTCTCCAACGTCATCGGTAGGTCGTTTCCCTTTTCAAATTCTCCCTCTCTCCTGCAGGTTGGTTGGCATATGGGGGCCGCGAGGAAATAAGGAACCACGTACTTAAGGAGCTCTGCGAACCTCGGATCTGCTCTATCCTTTTCATCCTCCTTCGACAATTCTCGTATCTTCGGTTCCACCATCTTTGCTTGCAGGTATTTCTCTTGGTTCAGCATACGGCAGTTCTCAAGCAGGTAGTACCCCCTATTTTTGAGGCTTGGACCCCTGGAGGCGGCGGCGTCCCACATTTCGATTTTCAGAACCATATCCTCCCGTCTTGGGGGCCACTTGCCATTGTTAAGTAGAGCCGTATTCTTGGTGAAGTCTGTGACGTAGAGGCTGTAAACTCCATTATCGTTTTTGAAGCCCTGTAGCACCTGTTCCAAATGCTCTGAGATATGCTGTCTTAGGATATGTAGGGAAAACTGTTTACCTGAACCGTACAGTCGAAGTACCCACCAGGCTCGGATTCGTGGTCCGTTTCGGAAATCAACCGATGTATCCGATGGCTCATCCTCCGCGTTGTGAGACTGACACGCTGAACAACTGCGTCGCCCCCTTCCGTTCTGTTTTTCTCGACGGTTTTCCACCATTCCGATAACTGTTTGCAATATAGAAGATCGCCAGGTTCAGGCTCGTAGAATGGTTTTATCACCGTCCCCCTGCCCTCGTCGGCTCCGGACTCCCGCGGTGCGTCACCAAGGTCTCCGTGTGTGACGGACTCTGCGACCGGGTCGTATATCGCCCACTTGAGCTTATCCCCAAAAATTACTGAACCGTAGTCTGAGGGCTGGTGATTCTACCAGCAGAATGTTCAGCGAGGTGCACGAGGGCAGGAAATGCTGACAAACCCTCGTTCGTTTGATCCCTTTTAAGATGAGGATGTCACCTTCTTTTGGAGATGGAAGCCATTCCCTATAGCGCTTTGCGAACATTGTGATTCCGTGACCCACCGGGTTTGCGGTTGGATCCCCCGCAGTGGGGTAGGATGGATCAGACAGGTGGATGCGCTGCGACAGCTCTGGACCGCGTGCACATCAGCCTCACATACCGAGATCAAGACGGGAAACAAATGTGAATACCGTTGGTCCTAGTTTCTGTCACGGTGCGGGCACTAGTTACCACGCCGATGGTTGAATACAACTTCCTGTTGTCTGTGGAGCGCGATATGGTGCTCAAAGGCAGGAACGAGCCCTAATTTCTTGTCAGAGAGCCCCAAGGACCGAAATACCACAAAACGCACCCAACCGGCCTTGAGACCTGGGACACCCTCGTTCGATCCTAGGACTTGCGCAGGGAGGATAGGGGTCGAAGGGGGTGATTCCTCTTTAATGGTAAGGTCGATGATCTCGGGTGGGGTTGGGCCATCACCAGAATTTTTCGGGGATGCAACCTTTACATCACCTGGCTCCGTCACCTGGTCCACGTTATCGGGCAGGGGACCTGATAGGTGCTGTAACGTCGACGCCTCTTGATCTCCTTGTTGGCGTCTCTTCCACTTTCGGCGCGACCTGGTGTGGCGCACGGCCTTGGGCTGGGGAGTGGGGTATCTGTCCTCAGGGAGGGACCCAATTTCCGCGGGGGCAGTTACGGGGCGATGTGGGATTTCTGGGGTTTTATCATGGGGAGCGGGGCCCAGTTCCGGGAGCGTTTCTTCTGGAACGGAGGAAGCGGTCTCCTTCCGTGCAAGTGGCTTCCGCCTTGTCTTGGCTGAGGCGGCTTGTTTTTCTTCCCCTTTACCCGAGTGTCAATCACCACGGGCTACTAGAGGGCCGAAGGTCACGTACGTGTGGGAAAAGTGACAGAGGGGCCCGCCACACTCCTTTCCACGCGCCTCACTCGACATCTCTCATCGTAAGTTAGGGTGAAAGGGAGGTTGAGCGTGTTTTGCTTGCATTGCTCCTCCACCTCGTGCAGTGTCGCATCTGACAGATACAAACAAAACTTATCCCGGGGTTTCGCGTCGCGGAGGAAACCAGTACAACCTCCAGTGAAGAATACAGAGAACCGTGCTGGGTTGAGTTTGGCTTCGGCCATCCGTACGTCCACAAGAGAGACCCTTCCCGAATCTGGCCAATAAATCGCCACCTCGACGTAAACAAACGCTTCAGGGTCAAGGGGTGGTTGTTTCCTCAAGTATATGGGGATATCTCGTGCAGCAATCTGGGTTGACATTTGATTCACCGACTGGGGAGGGTTCCTCCGCTTCCCCGGATTATCGCCACCCAAAGGGGGGATGGGTCGTTTAGGCATAGCTCTAGCAGCGGTTTCAAGAGGTGTGGGAAGACGGCCAAGCACAGGCAGTCGCGAAAGCGGCGAGTACAATGACGAGCGCGTTGGCGCAGAGTGGGGGAGGAGATGGAAGCGCGGCTCCGGTCACATGACCGATTGAACTTTGATCATGGACCCCGACCCCTCTCTCACTGGCCTCTTTAAAAATGCCCTCGCCGACGCAAGCAAGTCTTCGAACTTGCCGACAATCGAGGGTAATACGCAGGTCACATTTCCTTCCTTTACGATTGTGTTCGTTCAATGGGCGCTGAGACGGAACTTTGAATCTTGTAGGACTTACTGAACCGAATTCTCGGTACATTGAGGGAGATCGCGAAGAGGGTTGATCTCCTCTCGCTGTTCAGCCCAAACGAAAGTTTGGAAGACATACCTACGAAGGATTTGCCTTTCCTCTTTGTCCCCTATGTTCTGGCTGAGGTCGAGAACCGGGTGCGCACGAATGGCAGACAGGAGCGCTTGGCTCGGATAAGAGCTATCCAGGTGCGTCCCGTCACCTGTGCTATAACATCTATCGTTTGCGACATTATTGTACACAGGACCGGTATAATGACTTCCACAAGGGCCTCCACACCTACGACATTATTCCAGAATCGCTGAACTCACTCTATTCCAAACGGTCAACAAAAATCGTGGATCCCGTGAAACAACGGGATCTCAAGATCAACCAGTTCAGACAGGAGAAAGAGTTCCGGAGTAAGATAAACGTCCGTCGATATTGTTCGTCGTATGACCACCTAACACTCATTCTGATTCTTACAGGAGATCAGAAAACGGCAAGGGCAGAAGCCAGCACCATCAGAATCCACGGACTTTGACCACATCACGTCTCTCCTACCTGGAACTGGCGCAGGGGACGAGGATGACGAATCCGAATGGGATGAACACGTACGAGAGCTGTCGATCCACCTTCTTCGGCTGTTCTGGATTCAAGCGTGGAGTCAATTGGATAGCCTTGATCAGGAGATAGAACTCCTCCGCAACGCGCCACCCTCACCTCAGAGCAGGCCACACACGACTGCTGAGAAAGATGCGGACGCGTGGCGATTGGACTCGCCACCGACCAATATGGTCGACGACCGCGGCCCATTGCTTGACCAAAGTGGCAAGGTAGTTACTCGGCCCCTGCACCTCCTGACCATCCCTTACGTATGTTTCAGCCCCTGAGGCCGTTCACGATACTTCCCGGAGGTGCAACCGATAGGGCTCGCCTCCGAGGAGAGGTATTTCGGCCTGATTACCGCCTTCCTACAATGTCAGTTGACCAGTACTTGGAGATCGAACGACAGAGAGGAAACATCATCACAGGCGGAGGGTAAGTTTTGGGATAGGGTGATTGATCCGCCTATCTCTCACAACTGCGCCATAGACCGCAGTCAGAACAAGAACTCACCACGTCAGAGAGGCTGGCTCTCGATGCAGAGAATGATGGAATGATCTTTGGTGAAGAAAAACAGGAAGAGAAGCGGCAGAAGGACGAAAGCTGGGCCAGGTATACTGATACTCATCCAAAGGGTGCTGGCAACATGATGAACCGGGGGTAGTGGAGCGGGACCAAGAAGTTTCCACACTCGAAACCAATGGAAATTATACACCATGAATATCTAGAGTACATGTGAGGGAACGGAGCATCAGCAGGCACACTGCGAGGCGTCAGGTACGTCGTTGTTAGCTGGCGTTGTAACATCGATTTCTGGCCGAAGAGGAATGCGGTCAGTGCCGGTCAAGCGCGAAGGACACGCCACACGCACTTGTATTCTGCTGTTCTGTGGCCTCGTTGTCCTTCTCCATACCAACCAGCGACATAGCGATCTTCTTGAACAAGCTCTTTACATTATGTCCCGCCTTCGCAGATGTCTCCATGAACATGATGTTCAGTTCTGCCGCTTTGGCGTTGGCCTCCTCTAAAGTCACTTGCCTATGAGACGTAAAAGTGTTAGTCTGCGCTGGTCTGTCGGTGTTATCAATCCGCACCGTTTGTCCGCCAGATCAGCCTTGTTACCCACCAGCACGACGATCACATCGTTCCCCCGCTCCGACCTCACGTCGTCTATCCATTTGGATGTTGACAAGAAGGAAGCCCGGTCTAAGGAACATTCAGGTCTGAGTCGTTCAGCGTGAGGAGAGTAATAACTGCTCACGGGTAATATCGAACACGACGATTGCCACGGAGCAATCTCGAATGTAAGAGGGAATAAGTGACCTGTATCGCTCCTATGGGGTGCACAGGGTCCGGCGGTCAGTATACGCGGTACTCGCATAGCCTGCGTGTTTTATAACGCACCTGCCCAGCAGTATCCCACAATTGTAACCTCACTGTCCGATCCTCCAGATACATAGCCTTGCTCAGGAAGTCTATACCTATCGTGGCCTGATACGTGTTGTCGAATGTGTCATACATGAACCTGTCCACCGTGCGGAGAAAATGAGCATACGACTGGGACCCACGGGCGCGACCACAACGCCAACGGTCAAACGACCCATAGGATACAATCGCGGTGTTCAGACTGACCGAGTGATGAGCGACGTCTTCCCGACGCTCTGGTCACCCAGGAGCACGATCTTGCTCCGTTTCAGTGGCGGTGACGAAAAGTCTGGGGTGGCTGGGGTTGCTGAGTTGGACATTGCGTGGCGGGAAATCTTAAGCTGCGGTCACTGCCGCCCGTTGGAGCGCCAGCGACCGGGTTTACGTCGGATCACTTGTTGACCTTTCCCGTTGTCATATATTCCCGGTCTACAAATGCATAGCGGTGACGGCTCTGTAAATCCTACACATCCTATCCAGAAATCCTAGGTTACATGTACAGAAAAATGTGGGAATGCGTGAAGGGGTTGGCGTTACTCTGCAGGTTTGGTCTCGTCTGCAGGATTGACCTCGTCTGCAGGTTTGGCCTCATCCGTAGGTTTAGCCTCATCTGCAGGCTCGGCTTCACCTGCGGGCTCAGCCTTATCCCCAGGTTTGACTCCATCTGCAGGTTCAGCCTCGTCCGCAGGTTCGGCGACATCCGCAAGTTTAACCTCCTCTGCAAGTTTGGCCTCCTCTACAAGTTTGGCCTCCTCTACAAGTTTGGCCTCCTCTGCAAGTTTGGCCTCGGCGGCCAGGGCGAGAGTGTTCAATCCATCGAAGATAATAGCCAGCGCAATCATCCCAAACGTGTTGGCAGCAAACTGCGCCCTGTTCCTGATACTAAAGATCCAAGCCACCCAGCCCCTCTTGATGGCCTCCACCGTCCCGAGATTCTCAGAACGTTTCCACCCCGGCGTCAGCCGACGTCGAGTTTCGTGAGCGAGTGCGGTCGAGTTCAGTCGCATGCGGTAGACTCGTTCGTTCCTCCACTTCGCTTCAGTGGACTGTCGAGATCCAGATCCGATCAGATGCTGAGAATGGTTGAGCTCAAGAGGACTTGCCTTTGCGACTATCGTCCCGGTTACGATTTCCTCCTCAGTTAGTCTCGCGCCGGGCTGGTTCGTGATCACATGGGTCTGGCAGATGTATGACAACTCATCCTGGTACTGATCAAATGCGTGGAGGACTTCATTGAGGATTTGTGATTTCCCAGTTCCTTCAACCTTGTCGAGATCAGGAATTACTTCCAGCACCCTGGGTCGCAACACAAAGGTAATGTTGTCCTTTTGGGGATCCGCGGATTCCTCCTTCGCTCTCTGTGGGGGGGACTTGAGAGTCACTGCGCGATAGAGCTGACCGAGTGCGCGGGGGGATTCGTAATAGTCAACCTCCCGAGGTGCCAAGACTTCCGCTGCGTGCCAGTCCGGTTTGTAGGGGATCAGGGGCCTGGGACACTTATCGATGGGCACCGGGACTACGAACAAGTACGCTCAGAGGTCGAGAAATTTCAAGAAAGTGTTCACACATACCCCCATTCTTGCTAAAGTCAACCGACTTCGAGCAGAGTTCCGCCAAGGTTTCACAAGCTGGATCCAGGACACCGAACTGTCCCAAAAATGTCAGATACTTGCACGTCATGTACCGCCATTGGTGCACCGACCGCCGATTGATCTGCACGAGGCCATTAAAGATCGTCGGTAAGAATACAGGGGGGTTCCGTACCTGCAATGGTAAGATGACGATCGGCCAGCAAGCCCAGAATGTCTGATTCGATATACTGGACGACGAAGTCACAGACATCCTCGATCACGCACGGGCGCTTGAGATCCAGGACCGCCACGTCGGGGTACCTGTGCGTGCGTTGGTATCGCCTCCAGTGTCAGACAAGGACTAGGCAACGACAGACTCACTCGGCCGGAGTCCAGCTGATCACGGACAACAGGGGGTTATACTGCATCACAGAGTAAATATCCCCGTCGAGGTCCCCACCACCGAGCATGGAGGGCAATGAGCGGTCGCCTTCAGGGGTATTGTAAGATACATCGCAGGGTGTGTGAGAAGTGGGGTACCTAGCGAGGGGAACACGACAACGTTCTTGAGGTGTCCGAATAAACATACACTCCCTTCAGGGGGCGGTCCAATAGCGTTCACCTGTTGGACTTAATGACGTTCCGTAAGTGGTGTTAGGGCGCCTGTCAAACTGAGCAGTGCCTACCATCGCCGGGGTGCACCACGGGGTTTCTGGAGATTAGGCACGGTCCATTGAGATATCTCGGCTCAGGGTCATCGCGCTCTTGGATACAAACTGACGAACATCTTCAGTTACAATGTTCACTTCGTTAATTTCTTTTTGAGACGCACCAAAAATGTCGTTCCCGGCCAAACAGTAGATTCTCTCCTCATTTATCTTCTTGATCCCCCGACTCCTGTACTCTGGACCTTCATCCGCGACGCCCACGAGGACGTGACTGTCCCTAACGGGTATCCTGGCTCGGTGTTTGATGTCCCTCAAAACTTGGAACTCCGCGAACTTCAGGGTGCTCAATAAGAATTTGTTGTTCAGCACCATCCTCTCAGGATCGTCGGGATCTTCTGGGTCGTCGTCAATCCGAGCGATCTCGGGTCGCTTCTTGAGGTCGAGCCCCAACTTCCCAAGTTGCTCGAGAATATACCGTAGGCTGAAGCCCCGGCCGAGTCCATTGGCGACTAGGAACCGGCAGGCAGTGGCGAGAGACTCCTGTGCACCGTCAATCTCCGCGAGAGCATCGGCCTGAATTTTGAGGAACACATCCGCGTGAACCTTCCTGTCCTCGAGTACGACGATTAGTTGCCTGAGGAACACGTATTAGAGGTGTCCACGCGATGAAAGCCGGTGAAGAGTAAACACCTGTTGAGGTAAGCGTTGATGGGGTAACCGAAAGGCTGGACGATCTCGATTTCCGCGCTTTCGACGTTTGGAACCTCGAACTTCTTCATGGAGGGCCGCAAGCGCATTTTGGTGCCTTCGAGCTGCCTGTCGATAGCGACAACACCCTTGTACCTAGGATAGGATGGATCCGGACTTTGGCAGGCACAGAATCAAACACACTAACCCCAAAAAACGGATCTGGTATGCAGAAGGCTCGAGTGTATTTGTTCTGTTCTGGCGCTCCTTGCACAAAGCCTCCCAAATCCTTGACCCAAGTTCTTCAGATATGGTCCCCACGCCGTCCGTGAAAAGGTGTGGTTTCTCTCCCAGATCTTCCATGTCTTCCCACTCGCCTCGTACCAAGGTGACACTAGGGTTGGTCGCAGTGAACGCCTCTGCAATGGGGGGATCAGGATGGCGCTAATCGACAGGTTGTAGAGTGGTGTGTGCTTACGGGCCATGCGCGCAGCCATCTTGGCGGGCTTCGTCTCGTCCTGGCTGAAATCTCCGAGAGACTTCCTGACAGTCTGTGCGGTTACCAGCCTTCCGTCCTGTTCAAAGGGGATCATAAACCACACGGCATGCTGCCTCAATGCGGAAGAAGAATATGCCAAAAATTCGAGATGTCGTCCAGCGAGATTGAACCCTTGCTGCGAAAAAACACAACTAAAACCTCGCATCCGATGCCAGGAACGAGTGACAAACCTTCAAGATGTTACCGACGCGTTCCTCCAGGATGGGGTGCCCATTAACGTCAAAAGACCATCTGAAATGTGTCCGGTTCTCGTCCCTGAAGTCCACCCGGACAAAGTAGTGTTCGAACCCGGGGAACTGACGAATAACGCGGTTAGACTGAGTGATGTACGGTCCCTCGACCACTATCCTCGTCGGCGTGTAGGTAACGTGGTGACACAAAAACGTTCCTCCAGTAGCCATCTTGGCTGCGACGGGATCGAAAGCCGTCTTTTTCGGGGCCATCAAAACCTTATCAATACACTGTTGAACCGATTCGTCCTGTAGACCCCGCAGTTGTTCGACAAGATGCTTCAAGGTTTGGGCGACGGAATGGTCCGGGTCGGTGCATTCCTCGTCACTCTCAAACCTGTCGTACAAAGACGCCAAGCGATTCGTGTGAATGTATACGACATCGCTGACGCACAGGAGATTATTCCGAAGCAAGCACTCGAACTGAAATGCGACCTTCCAATCAGTCCTGCTGAGAAGTTTCGCCAGGCGGTCGAGTTGGGACTGTGCAAAGAGATTGCGAGATTGGATTTCGATATCCATCGTTGTAGGACGTGCGAGGCCAGCCCACTGACAGAGTCTCTTGATCTTGAGGCCGGCCTCGTGTTCGTGGAGGTATAAAATGACTTGGTGGGCATATGGTGCCACACGGGCGTGGGCGGGGTTCAGGGCGCTGAGACGTTCACGGTACTTCTTCTTCACGGTGGTATCGCGGTTGTATTCTTCCTTCTGGAAGAGTGGGGGTGCATGTAAACCGAACGCTACGTCTGAAGCCGAGGTTAAGGGTGGGTTCGTGTGGATCGCAACGTGTACACACATGGATTCCCGTGGTCATCGCCCAATCCGATGCCTTTGAGGTTGTCGAGGGTGATGACAATGCACCAGAAGTCTGTATCCACCTCGGGCTCTCCGAGCTGAGGGAAGAATTTAGCACCTGAGACGCGGGGAGGCAAGGATGGCGGGGCTCTCACCAGGATTCGAAACAACTTCTGATCGTAATCGATCCACAATTGACCATACTTTTGGACCTTAAACTCGCTCGAAAAGATCTTGGCCTTCTTCTCCGTGTAGACAAATCCGATATGCAGGGCCCGAACGGTAGTGAAACCGTCGCGAAGGTGAAACGAGATCGTTTCACGTTTCTCTTGTGTCGCTGGGTCCATGAACCGAGTCTTCTCGAGCACTTCCACTTTCTTGGCCTTGTCCTTGGTCATGACCCGTCCCCTCCTGTGAAACTTGAGCTTCTTTTCCTCCACTCTTGCAGGCAGGTCGGTGGTGGCACGGTGGAGGAACAGATCGCCAACATCCCACTGGCACAATAAGAGGGTCCCAGTCGTTTTGTTCCTCAGACCCCGGTTCTCGCACATGTCGAGCTCAACGTCAAAGTTCATACACTCGAGCGGCATTTTTCCTTTGACAAGTTGAATACCGTGCTCCTCCATGTCCTTGATAAAGGACGGGTGGTGCACGACGGAGCTGATAGCCCGCACGACTTCCCACTTGTCCGCAGTTTCTGGGATGTGGCGGATCTGGATCTCCATGAGGTTGAGAGGGAGAGGGAGAGAAGAGGAAAGTGTGGCTGGTGATCACTTTAGTGAGTGGCTGCATTATTCAACGTGGGTGAGGCCCGTCCGTCCGGTCCGATCACCAAACTCGGCTTGATCAAAGACAATGGCCACGGCCTCGCCCCCACCACAACCGGCGGCGCCATCGTCGCGTAACCCAGTCGCACTTAGGCTGTATAAAATCTTGGGCACGAACTTTGACGACGAGGGGACACGGCAAGCCTTGAAGACCGTTTCCGAGCTCTATGGACCATCCTCGGCTACACACCTGACGTCACGGAAACCTATCAAGCCCGGCACAGACTCTGACTCCGACGAAAACGAGGAGCAGGATACCAACGCCACACAAAACGCTTTTGCGGACACGTTTCTCGGCTCTGCAAATATCCCAGGCGATACTGCCGCACGCGCAAGGAAACATCTTCGTCGCGATGTGGAAAATAAACTCACAGAGGCTAGCCACAAATTCCTCAAGGCCTTTGGGGAAGTAGACCAAGTGCGTGATGCCAGCATGTGTTCGATCGCGACGCCTAATGACCCAGATAGCAACTAGATGTACTGCAGGAACACGTCGCGACGATGAGGATGCATTGTGATGATGCCGAAAGTCACCTCGAGGAGACGAACGAATCGTGCAAAGCCTTGCTTGAACGTGCAGGCAGCCTTAGACAAGAACGGTCTGTGACTATGTTATTATATTATCTATCATCCCTAATTGTCCACTATCTAGCCAGGACATCACCGTGAAACAGTCGATCGTCACACTTTTCTTGTCAAGGTTCACTCTGACAGACGAGGAGACCGAGATTCTGATATCACGCGATGTCCCCGTGGGCCGTCAGTTCTACGGTACCATGGACAAAACGGAAAGGATACGGCGAGACTGTCAAGTCCTGATGGCCGGTGAGGATGGACCTACTCAAGTCGGCTTAGACATTATGTCCTCGACCTCTTCAAACCTCGAGCAGGCATACGAAAAGATCTTCCGCTGGTGCTCGTTTGAGTTCCGTCAGATGGGCCGTGAAGTTCAAGTGGAAGTCAGCCCTACTATGCGTGAAGCGATTACACGGCTTCGTCGACGGCAAGAGCTCCTAAGGTACCCCCCTTTGGTTTAAAGCAAAACTTCCCTCGCACTCATCGATTACGTTCAGCGAAGCCCTCGCTTTCCTCTCACAAAGCCGACAAACGGTTCTACTCAACGCGTTCACAAACGCCCTCACTCGTGGTGGCCCTGGCGGACTACCCCGGCCCATCGAATTACATGCCCACGATCCAATGCGATATGTCGGAGATATGCTCGCGTGGGTTCACCAAACCATCGCCGCTGAGCGCGAATTCCTAGAGAGTCTATTCGATGTAAAATCCGACATGCGGATGGTTGGGAGCGTGAGGAAGTTCGAGAAGAGCGAGGAAGAGGAATGGATCCAGGAGTTGATGGATGCTGCCATGAGCAAGGCCTCTGTCCCGCTCAAAGTTAGGGTCCAACAGACGATCAGGTCCCAGGAGAGCAGTATCGTGTCGTTCAAAATTGCCAACCTGTTACAGTTCTATACGCTCACGATGCAGAGAACGATCGGGGAAGACGCGCTTCTATCGCAAACGCTTCACGAGTCAGTGTTTAAACGTTGTACGGGGGTCGTATCTGCACTGACGACGCGCCTCAAGGATAACCGAAGTTGCGTACAAGACCTTCTTTGACTCCACCACAGCACACGGGAAGGGATTGCTCGGGGTTTCTCTCGTGAGCCACTGCCCTAAGCCCCGTCCTCGGATTCTCGCTAATGCGAGCGACCAGGATCCTGATCACTTGGAAGTAACGCCACCGCTTGCGATTCAGGACCATGGTCAAGTCTTGCGAGAGATCATGATCGTCTACGAGTCTTCCCTTCTGGAGGGTGAAACCCCCGAGCAACAAGCGTCAGGAGCGAAAGCGATCATAGATTCCATGGTCGATCCCGCTATCGAAATGTGTTTGACTGTCTCGGAGGCGAAACACAAACTGAGACCGAAGTGGGATTGTCGGGTTTTTGTGCTGAACTGTTTGACGTATGTCAAGGTAGGGTGTTTATTCGGTTGTTTCGTTTCACGGACAGCGATATAACCGTCCCGATAGAGTGTTATAGAGCCGTACGGATTCACGAAGGAGAAACAGGAGGTGATTGATGAGCTGATAGACGAGAAGGTGGAAGACCTTGTCAACGACCACGTATGTTTCTTCCCGGTTCATTCCAACAGGTTTGCGTGGCTGACGAGAGAATCTCCAGTACCAAAATCTTACGCGAAACGCTGGACTATACGAGGTCTTCGCCGTGTGTTTCGCCCACACCTCCAAAGTTCGTTCATCTCCCTTCCTCGCACAGTCTCCCAGCCCCTGATCCGACGGTATATCCGATTTCTCCTAGGAACCCATGTCGAGAACCTTGGCGACAGAACCTGAAGCTCTCCAGAGGGCCTTGCACCGATTCTCTGTCTGGCTCTCGGACGTCGGGGTCGTACACTCCCCACGACTCGCTCGACTCACGATCCAGTCGCTCAACAATCGGGTACACCACGCCGCGTTGGAAAGGCTGGCGAATTCGTATCGGCAGCTGTGTGAGGAGGTCAAGAAGCCGGGCAATAGGTATGAGGCTGCTGCGACTTTGCTTGGGAGCGAGAGACCGTTTGGGCAGGTCAGGCTTTTGTGGCAGATTTTCGGGTTGCAGGATAAAGAGGGCGCATGAGCTCCGCCCGTTTTAGAGAATGCGTCTCGGTCTTTGATGGAGCGGTGAATGAAGTACATCTAGACACTGACAGCCTTCTCCCTCACCATAGTGGATTATGAGGGATGGCAACACATACTCGATACATGCATAACGAACAGACAAAAAGATGACAAGATGAGTTGAGGTGCTTAGCAATCGAAAACGGGAACGACTTGGCACAACGGTTTAGCGCAAGTAAATGTTGGAATGATATTTACAAGAACCGCTCGACCTGGAGAGGTGATCACCGAGGGGGACCTCGCCTCCCGCGACCTCCACCTCCTCGTCGTCCGTATCCTCCAACATAAGCACCTGGGCCCATCAAACCAATACCACCAGGTTCGCCAAACGTGGCAACATTCTTCTCCCTCTCTTCCTCTCTCCTGCTCCTCCCGCCTCTTCCACGTCCCCGTCCTCCGCCCTGTCCGCCACCCTGAGCCGGTCCAGCGGCCGAAGAGGAGAGGGAGTCGAAGAAGGATTTCTTGGGGTTATATGCCGCATCTTCTTCCTTCTCCTTCACCTCGCCATCTTCAGATCCCTCACCCTGGGCGCCTTCATCCCCGTTCTTCTCCTTGTTCTGTTTGGCAGGTCCTACCGAGGTTTTATCGAACCTTGCGTTGGAAGATTGGAAGTCGAAGTCGGTAGCAGGGACTTTGAGATCTCCCGTTTTGACGTCCCTGTTCCGTCTACCACCGCGTCCTCCATGTTGTTGGTCAATCCTGAGGTCTCCCAGGGCGCGTTCGACAGTCTCCATAGACTGCCTTGCGGAGTTGACAGAGCCGTTCCTACGGTTGTTTCCACCGCCTTGTTGGTTTGGGTTGTTGTCAGGCTGTTGACCTTGCTGTTGTGGAACGGGCTGTTGTTGTCGGGGAGGAAATTGCTGTTGCTGTGGAGGAGGAATTTGGCCGTTCTGGGGACCAGGAACACCGTATCCACCGTACTGTTGTGGTTGTACCGGGGCAGAAGCCTGAAGAATACAAACGAACCGTGATCAACACCGACAATCTTGTTGGCAGAGAAAAGCGAGAGGCCGAAGGGGTTCAGTAGGAAGGCAACGGGAAATCCACATGGGTTTAAGCGCTCTCGGATAATACGAGGTTCACTCGTTTACATCCGTCGTTGTTTTCATCAGGAAAGGTTGGATTGGGGAAGGAAGACTTACGGCCAAGATTGCAGGATCCTCATGAGCTCGTCGAGGGGGGGCTTGAACGGCATCATCTACGGAGAGATCCTTCACCTCGGAGGCTCGGAAAATGATATACTGGTACGGTTCTTGGATGGGTGGGATGTACTGCTCTGGTGGCCTGTGGCTCAGATGGTGAATGGGGGTTCCAACCCAATCAATGAATCGGGCCATGGGCATACCGTCGCGTCTCCGTTCCCATAGAATACACTTGACACGAGAGAATCCTCAGCTCCGGAACGACCGAGGTGGACGAGCCGCCATTGAACGCGGGCAAGGATGAAAGAACTCACCATTGGACAGCTGAATCGTCGACGCGTGGGGGTCAATGCCCGCAAGGATACCCCGATATCGTACATCAGAATGGGAGATCAAAGAGATTGGTTTTCTGTCAAAACGAACGGGAGGGGATGAATTGCGTCAATATCCATGCGCGTTGGGAGTTTGATTGTGTTGTGGGGATTTTTCATAACAAATAAGGGAGTGGTTTGGAGGAATTACTGACCCAATGAAAGTCTGGGCCATAGCTGGTTGGTTGAGAGGGGGAAGGATTCGGTTTTCGAGGGTTCGGGGCGGGTGCTGCTGTCCAGGGCAGGTGTGTTTGGTGCGTTGTCGTGGATTTCAGACTCCGATCAACTCCGCGATCCACCCGAGGCGCGGGCCACCACCAGAGTGCAGCATCAGGTCTTCTGGGAGACCACGTTTGCCGATGGGCTTGCTCCTGGGAGGTCGCGGTGTTCCGGAGGGTGGCCACAGACACTGACACCTGTACGTTGATGATCAGGTCGCAAATCATGGGAAAGAGTACCATCTCGGGGTAAAATGTTTCGACTACTCCTGCGTCCCTTCTCGTGGTGAGATATCCCAGGAGTTTGGGGCCCGCAATTACCTTGGTCCCCCATACCCCGGCTAAAGGAGCCGTGAAACTCGCCTGGTTGGTTCTGGGAACGCAAAGCCGGTTTCTCACCCCATCTGTCGTTGCTCGCGCCCATCCCACGCACGCTTGTTGGCGGTCTGTCGGTTGTTGGCCATACCGGTGCCGGCGGTTCATAATTACGACAGGGTCTGTCTCCCACAGGTTGGCTGTCTATATAGTTCAGGCTACTGGCCTGGCCGACCTTCCGTGTGTACTGTCACCAATCGACCGGGCATTCTGAATCTCCTATCTCCAAGCGTGGGGCGATGAATGTATGGATGGTGGTGGCTCAAACGTTCGCGTTCGGCGCCATACGGGTGCACTCGACATTCAGTCTAGGTCGCCTTCCAGGACCTGCATTCATGTTCTGAGCAGGGCCTCCCCCACGATCACTCACACGGGCGTCGGTCGGCCCATCCGACGGAATCTTGGAATAGCCAGGAACCCGACTCTAACCCAAGGCGCCGATGGAATGAATTTACCCCAACGGCCTTCCACTTCCCCGATATCCAGCCCGGCGGTCGCGCAAACCGTGATTCATACGAGTTGGTTGATGTCACGATTGAATAGCATCTGCACACGCCTGTACCTGGAGACGACGATTGTGCGCCGTTGCGTGTCTAGAGCGAGTAATCTGCGGCCGGTACCGAATAAGCACAAAAGCAAGGGGAACAAAAACACGAGGTTCGCCTGCAGTGCTTGGGCCTCATGGAACGTAAGAATGCAGGGGTACATACAAGTCACCGTGACATTGGCATAGGGGTGGCACGGAGTATGATCGGATTGTCGTCCGGCCTGAACGAATCTTTCCTCGGCCGTCAACCTCTTGACAAACTTTACCAACCATCGCCTCACGATGCTGTAAGCAAAGGCTTCACACCGTAAATCCAGGGCGTGGCGTTCGCCTCCCCACAGCCAAGTTCTTCAGTGTTTTGGACAGCGAGGAATGCTCGGAAGGCGTCTTGTCTTTTCATGAAACCCATTCGCCCAAACTCGATTGGATCGTCTGCGTGCTCGGGCTAAGCCAAACTTGGGCGTCCGTTCCGGGTTAGGTTCCCCGTCAAAGATGACACGAGGCATAGCCAAGCGCCCCGCCGTTGCGCCTCCACGAAAACTCGGAAGGGTGGCCGTCTTTTGTGACCGCCTGGGAAATCCTCCCCACTGTGGCGCTGTCGGCTGGAAATAGGAAAGCGCAGGGGGTACGTGTGTTCCATTCGATCGAAAAGAGTTAAATTTGGTGGGCGGAACTGGCCTGTGTGCTGGAAAGCAGTAAACCGTTATTTACATATTATTTTTACATGCGGAGCGCTCGAACACGGAGCGATCGGTTCCCAACGCAATGAGGGGATCTTCGGGCAAGGTCGCGACTCCAACTGCCGTATGGTCAAGCCGGAGGAGGGAATTTGGCATCCAGTTCGGATCCAAGTAATTGATCCACCGGAGGCTCCTTCCTCCTGACCCCGTTTAGGCACCAACAGTCCGGGCCTGCGTACCCGGTTCCCAGCTCGACCGCCACATTGGACACGAAAGGTTACCCGACGCCAAGACGGGCGACCCGTGTGTCAGCCTGGGGGTAAATAAAGCGCCTCTCCCGGAGAGGATCCGTGTTCTTTCGAGTCACCCGCCCCGCAGCGCCGCCGATCGTCGCTGTTCATTCCAGAACTTCCTTCGTTCGGCGCCAGTTCACCAGATCCACGGCCTGGGCACAAGGAGAGACAAAGGGTGGGCGAGCAGAGGTGGGAGAGCCATTCGAATTAGGGATAAAGGCTAGCTAACTGAATTACTGGGGACATAGGATACGGTGGGGTTATAATGGGTAACTATACGTAGAGAATTAGGACGAATGATGTTAGCGGGGTGCGGGGAAGATACAACAAAACAGCAATGGGGTGCGGATTTAACAACAGGACAGAAAACTATTGGAGCGAAATGTGACATGCGATGACAAGAAATGATTAGACGTGGGGCGTTTGCAGGCGGTCGTGGGGGTAGGAATGGAATCGTCAGAATGGAAATCGAATCGTCGCCTTGACCGGTCCGGATTGAGACGACGCGGGTCTTGTGTGATCTTCGGTGCTGCAAAATACGTCAGTTTCGAGGTTGGACGATCCAAACCACAAAAGGTCGCTCACTCTGAACGTTCGTCGGGACGATAGAACTTGTCTTCCCGTGCACAGGGACGCCGGTTGGACAACGGAGAGAAATCCTGTGAGGCGTCTGGCGTGACCAGGGGTTCCGCAGATTTTGAACGGACCAAGGGGGACTGGGTGGGTTTGGCAAGCAGTGCGGCAGGATCCCTCCCTTCCATAAGCTCGTTCAACAACTTGGGGTCCATGATGGGGCGACCGACCAGATCGGCCTGTCAACTAAGATCAGCACGCTTTCCTCAAACGAGCGGGAAATCGGATG
>Ga0307516_10001483_pt1 | contig 32352 bp, 39 predicted proteins | sample 19_EM_MG_FD_203310 | JGI IMG/M metagenome (GOLD analysis project Ga0307516, IMG submission 203310) | Populus trichocarpa ectomycorrhiza microbial communities from riparian zone in the Pacific Northwest, United States - 19_EM | ecosystem: Host-associated > Plants > Roots > Unclassified | place...
GGAATGTGTATCCACATGTCCTGAGCCGTGGAGAGATTCCAAACGCGGCAATAACTTGATCAACATCTAATGCCTTGCAGGCTGCTTCGTGTTTACTAGTTCCGACGAATGCAGATCCAAACATTGCCGACTAGGTGGTCCATTGTACACAATTGAAAGTATCAATACCCGCGATCATCAGATGCAGGGCATGCGGTCTGGCATCGGCAGGTGGGTCAGCACAGAGGTAAGCGTTCGAACGGTCCTCGCGACCACTCACTGAACATGCTACATCCGCACATGCCTATCAGGAAGCCTCCTATCTGTAGAAGCTGTTAATCTGTAAGGTAGATGCTAGGACCGAGGACATGAGAGTAGAAGGGTGAACCACTCTTGTAACCAATACAACATTCATGATTCAAGCTTGACGTAATAAGTTGGATCGTCTTGCTCTCATCCCACCACCATGCATGGTCCCAAACCAGACGTCGAAGCTGGAGAACAATATGCCCAAACCTCCTACGAAATACCAGACGGCGAGCACGATGCTCTCCTTCCCAGTCCCATCCCCACCCAGTCTCTTTCGACCAAGTCATCGACACGATGCTGGAACAGCAAACGGTTCGGCCTTCTGCATCTATCACTAGCCTTTTCTGCCGGGCTCTTTTCCTGCGCATTGATGCAATTCGCTGCCTTTGGGCCCGACTGTTTTCGTCAGAAAACATCCAACGAACTATCGTCGCAGGGAGGCCCGGCCAGCGTCCTCGCACCTCCCTACGTGGGGTCCACGGAACGCCACAACTTCCCCCCTGCCACACCAACCAATGCCTATCCATCCCTCTTTCCGACCAATGTAGGGTACCCTGGTGGAACACCTACAGGAGCTGAGCCTGCGGTAATTTTCACCGCCCCGGCCTATCCCCTGCACACCGGCGCGGCCCAACTTGTCAAGCCTGAGACGTTGAGGGGAAAGAAGGGATCCAAAGGTTTCGACCTCTTCAAGTCGTGGAGCAATCTGTCACCATGGTACAGCGTCGACCGGAATGCCTTTGGTCTCGACAGTTCCCCCGAAGTCCCCGAGACATGTCGTGTTACGGGATTGCACTTTTTGCACAGACATGGTGCGCGATATCCGACTGCATGGTGTGAGTTCCTTTTCGACTCGTCAGATAGTTCAGAGCACTGAAGAGATACATAGCTTCCTATGGCGGCCCTGCCAAATTTGCTGGTCGACTTCACAAGTCGCCTGAGGCGTGGAACGCAACTGGGGACCTTGACTTTTTGAACGAATGGCAAGTGTCTATGCATGGTATGTCAAGTCTAGCTTCCTTTACTCATTGCCCTCCTACAGGACCTACAAACTCGGGGAAGAATGTATGAAACTCATCAAACGAATGTTTCCTGCATACTGATTCCCATCTAGTGCTAACACCGTTCGGCCGTCAACAGCTGTGTGAGTTTGGTAAACATCTGTTCCCGGCTTGTCATTCATATCCTCTTCAGATGACCTCGGCATCTCCACGCGTCTGAAGTATGGATTCCTCCTCAAGGTACAGTGGTTTCACCACTCTCTCTTTGTCTGCAAGTTTATAATCCATCCCAGAACTTCACGGAATCAAACACCATCCCTGTTTTCCGAACTGAATCTCAGTGCGGACGGCTTCCCTTCTCCCTTACTCAAAATACCAATATTCATCTATCTCAGAGACCGCATGCTCAAATCTGCGCTCAACTTCGCCATCGGATTCTTTGGCTATCCCTTTGATGGCCAGTATCAACAAAGTATCACCATCGAAGCTTCGGGGGTGCGACTTTCTTTCCAGTGCTCTCAGTATCATCTCATAGCCATTGAATTAGTTCAACAACACTCTTGCCCCATATAAGACGTCAGTGTTACAGGCTTCAAATGCCACGCGACTCTGACTCTCTCATCCCTAGATGCCCTAATGCAAACGACTCGAAGAAGTCCGACCGTGGGGTGTGGTATCTCCAGAAATGGGCAGCTATCTACCTTGCGGATGCTCTTGCTCGCCTTCAGGCCCAAATCTCAGGATACACTCTGACCATTGAGGATGTCTATACAATGCAACAAACGTGCGCTTACGAGGTATTTCTCAATATCTTTCCAATATATTCTGTGCTAATGATTCACGTCTTACAGACAGTTGCACTCGGTTACTCGAAGTATTGCGAGCTTTTCACTGAGGATGAATGGGAAGGCTTCGACTATGGGTAAGAGAGTCCTGCTTAAGACATTTCCTTTTCAATAAACATTTAACCAGCACCGATCTTACGTTCTGGCAAGTCTCCTTCATGGACACAATTTGGCTTGGGCTAAAATTCTTGCAGGTACAACTCTGCCTTTGGGTCTCCCGTTGCTCGCGTCCAGGGCGTTGGATACATTCAAGAAATGGTCGCGCGACTCACCCACACCCCGATTCCGATCCACAACTCAACCACGAATTCCACACTGGACGATAATCCAATCACGTTCCCTCTAGGACAAAGTCTATATGTCGACGCTACACACGAAGTCGTCGTCCTCAACAGCGAGTCCTCCCTTTACATACCATACAAATCTGGGTTCTGATCGTGATACATGAATCTAGTCCTCACAGCTCTGAACCTAACTAATTTTGCTGCGACGGGTCCCCTACCCTTTGACCGGATTCCCAACAACCGATCTTTCAAGGTGTCAGAGCTCGCGCCTTTCGCGACCAATGTCCAATTCCAACGTAAGCCCATTTCCCTACCTGCCACCTTCTTCGCTCTAAAAACACATGAAATGCAGTCCTCGAGTGTACCTCTGTCCCAGGACAGCAGATCCGCATCATCATCAACGACGGCGTCACCCCCCTGACCGGGATCAAGGGATGCCCGCTACAGAAGGACGGGATGTGCCCCGTTGATGCGTTCGTCGCGGCGCAGAAGGAGATCATTGGTGATACGGACTTTGTGTATGAGTGTCTGGGCGATTGGGAGGTGCCTGAGGGCACGGCGTGGAATACGACAACTGGCTCGCCTCCGCTTAAGGTGTCGTAAGGGAGGAATGGCCCTGAGCCTGGCCGTTTTGTGGTGTTTGGCTTTTTACTTCTGTATATACTAAGGTGTCTGGCGCAGGGTTACCTCCCAATAATCATGACAGATATGTTTTCATTGTCGCTCCGAACATCACCGTATCACATTGCGGGCACTAATGTTGTGCCGCCGAAATTATGCTTACAGTGCCTTTCTTTTTGAGTGCCAACGCTGGTGGCGAACTAATTCAGCAGACTTGAGGATTCTCCGGAGTCCTCTTATCACAGGCATTGCCAGTGGACCGGAGGACACGAAGGAGGTCGGATTCAAAGGCTGGGTATTGTCACGAGAGTGGCTCGAATGTATGTATCCATTCTGACTAGTTCGTACGACTTTGTTGCTGATATCGAGGTAAATGATGGGGACACTTTGATAGAGGAGTACATCAAAGCAGCAATGCAGACTTTCATGATCATGGTAGGAAAATCTTCGAAGGCCTATGTAACCTTGATATTGATTGTTTGACGAAGCGGGAGACAAGGCAAGTGGAGTAAGACTGAGCGTAATATCTTTTCGAAAAGTGATCATGCAGGACAGACAAAATCAGCCCTCAAAGTCCTCAAAGAACCTAAGCTCTTTCTTGCGGCTATTTTCCATCTAGCTGAAGATCAGAATAGATCCACGACAAAGGAGGCTGAATCAAACTTACCCAGTCTCGTATCATTCCCAAGATCAGCGGAATGTTATAGAAATCTTTCCCCAGTTCAATGGGATCCATCATAAAGGGAATCGTATCTCCGATGTCGGAGCGATTGTATGCAAAAAAGGCCAATTCCCGGCAAGTTAGATGCACCTACATCCGACTTCCGAGCCGGTGTTTCGGCTTTGCATCGTATCCCAAACTGGTCAACAGCTTACGTAAACCTTCTCTCTTGTTTTAAGGTAGACGCCATCCATAACCATCCAATGTCACGTGTTTTTGCGTGATTTAGACGTGACAATGACTGAAAATTCTAAATGAAATTCCCCGCGCACTTTTGAACAAAAGTCGAACGAGCAAAATTTAGAATAAGATCTTCCCGAGATAATACTCGTTTCCGATTTGTGAAAGATTAGTCGTAGAATAAGATTTTGATTTTATGGTTGTTTCCTCAGTTAAGTGTGGGGTATGTAATCATTGATGCAGCAATCCCGCCAAGAGTACGCGACAGAACGCGTCGAAACTCCATCCTCGCCCCTATGTCATTTTGTGTCCATCATAACCAAAATGGGTAATATGAAAAGAAAGAAGCAGATTGGACTCTTGAACCTTAGAAATTGGGCCAGGAAAAAGCTGAAGAGAGACACAACTGAGGGTGGTGTTGTTACCCTATTTCGTATTCTTATTCCTGACCTACACTTACTACATGTTAATCTTGCCTGTCTACAGCTATTCTATGTTCGTTTGGAAGTCAAGATCGCCTCATTCTGACTTTTCTCAATGTACCTGCCATATCGGTACATGTTCGGCGTGCTTTCATAATCCGTTAAGCCATTTGTCACAGAACAGTCACGCCACATGACATTGGATGGTTATGGAGTGCGTCTACCTTAGAACGTTCGTACTCGAGGGTGACCTTGAGGTTTAAGGGAGCGGCTCCGTCAGTCTCTTGGCGTCATATTAAACTTTTAATTCCTCTAGTACCATGGCACCTCGTCTGTTCCTAGGAAAAAATCCGAACACCCTTCATTTTAACTGTCTGATCGAAGGTGACGCGTGGCCTGTTGTGGTCTCCATCGACAGAGACCAGACCATCGGCATGCTCAAGAATGAGATTCACAATGGTCGCAAAACTGTGTTGGCGGCGGTCGATCCCATAGATCTTATGCTCTTCAAAGTGAGGAATGGGTCTGGTACTCAACAATGATATCATCCAATGTTTGGTCAGGTCGACATCAATCTTGAACAATACAAGAATGTTTTACAATCCCTAGCTGCCATTCGGGAAGTCCAGGAGGCTCCAGAGTTGCAAGAAGATTGGCATGAAGCCTCAAAGTTCTGGAAGACTCAGCCGTCTAAGGATACCCTCAGTATTTTGTCAAGGTCCCATCTATTCCAGGTGAGCAGAAATTTGTTGCGTGAATGGAACGCTATTCATTACTATGATTCTAGCGCAAGCTGCTCATTATCGTGCAAACATTCATGAATTGCCGCTACCTTATATAGATGTGGGCTGCCCAAGACTCCCTTAACCAATTAATATACAACTACGCGAATACATAGATAGAATCCGATGTAGTGTAAAAAAAACTAGCTATCCCATACTCCCAAAAGTCAAGGATCGGGATGAGTGACGGGTCGTATCAACAAGGGCATTTGATTACCACTCTTGGGGTCAGACCTCAGAATCGGCCGTTGTACAATAGATGCTTTCTTCCCAATTTCCTCTGGCGGAACGGCCAGTTCGAACTCGAAAGCACGGACGAGGGTGAAAAGTAGTGCTTTCATTCTGTTAAGAATAAGATGTCGTAACATTCTCAATGGAACTTTTCGATAGTCGCAAAAAAGTGCAATCAAAACTCACTCGACGAGGGAGAAGCGATATCCAATGCAGGCACGCGGACCACCGAGGAAAGTGAGCATGTTGCCCCAGATACCCGGGATGCTGCTTGCAGCTTCTGGAATGGATTCCCATCGCTCTGGCCTGTGTCAACGGTAAATTAGTTGCCCATTTCATGGAGGTAAGGACAAGAATGGGACGGTGAACACTGACCTGAATTCTAGAGCGTCCTGTCCCCATATCGACTTATCGCGATTCAAAGCCAGGATCGGAATCATCAGCGTCTGACCCTTCCTCACTCTACGCACAACCCACCAAAAAGAGTGAACTCTGACAAATCGACCCTCCGAAAAAACGAAGTCACGCACCGTATTCCCTCATGTACATTTCCTTTTCGGTCTGTAAACGGTTTGCTCAAGGGCAAGACATCGTCTTTCATCGCGACGCGCATTGTAGACGGCACCGGGGCATGTACTCGCAGCGTCTCGCGCACCACCAGGTCAAGGTAAGGGAGGGAGTTGAGCTGGTCCATTGTGGGATTGTCCGTGTCGACCGTGAGGAGCTCTTCTCGAAGTTTGCGTTGAGCTTGGGGACTTTGGGTGAGAGCGTAAAGAGCCCAGGTCGTTCCGGTACTGAAACGGAACATCAGCTGCAATTACAAGAGAGCTGATGGATATGAAACGAACCTTGTGGTTTCATGTCCAGCTATGAGGAATGTGGGGACCTCTATGTATCGTATGAGTAAATGAACGATTTCCTAATTCATCGTTTCAGACTGACGAGCAAGGACGTCCTCGTCAGAAAGCCGCTGGCTCTCAGGGAGGTCTTTTGCCATGTTTGCTCTAACGAGCAAACTTAAAAGATCTCGGGCTTGGGAAGAACTCGTTTCGCCAGTTGCTTTGCTCTCCCGCAACAATTCGCGCCCGATGCGGGACATTGTATAGTGAGCTTGTTTAATCTCTGCGTCATTCTCTGTAGGCTGCAAGCCATTTGATTCCGGGGGAAGTTATAGTGACAGTTCAATTAGACGTACCAAAAAACGAAGGACAGGGAACCAGGCTCTCAGCATAGGAATGATGGTCAGTTTCGTGCCTGCTTTGAACAAGACCGCAAACGCCTGGCTGAGCTCGTTTGGCTGAGCATCACTGTTGAGCGATTCAAAGCTGTAGGCGAAGCCTTCTCGTAACATCAGCAAAGCATAAATCACGGACAGTCAAAAGCCTGACCTGCTTGCCCAATGACATCAAGAGTCATCCTACTCAACCACGAAAGGACGTCGAAGCGCCCGGTACCTCCTTGCTTCGAGCTCTCAGCTGCCCAAATGTCTCGCAACTGAAGGGACAATGGGAATCATACCCCGACCCGACGAAGAGACTAAAACTCACTTGGAGGGACTTGTCGACAAATATTTCGGTCAACTCCCTTATTTGTGCTTGGCCAAATGCAGGGTTCTGTTTCTCGTGGTTTGGGTAAAAAGGACTAGAACGAGGTTCGCGCCTCTTACCATGACTTTACGCTACAAATTGTGTTGAGAAAAATGTCGGAATGATACTTTCGTCATACCTGTTGCTTGTGCTTATCTCCTTCAGTAACCAATACACCTGAGAAATGTCGAAACTTGGCATCAAGGTGGGCCTTGAGGTTTTGAGAGTGAATTACACACCATCACCGAGGATCTCAGCCAAGCTGTTTCGAGAAGGAGCAGGTTTTTGATAATCATAACTATTCATGAGTACATGGTTCAAGGCTTTGGTGTCCATGGTGTACAGCCTTGTGAGCTATTTTACGCATCAGCCCGCGGGGGTATTTTAAAATGAAATAAATGAAAAACTCACCCCCAGAAATCCCTTGTAGCGGAGCGTCGGTCCATACTGTTGAACCCACTTCTCATGGAGGACAGAGTTCTCCTAGCGACCAAAGTTGAGACTGAATCCTTCCTGGAGAACCGGTCTTGGTACTGACCGCTTCCCAGATCTCTTTGAAATTTCCGTAGATCCAGCTAGAACTCTTCGGGCCGGGTAAGTCGCGTAGGGGCGATGTCAGTTCTCCGTAGATCAGTCTGATAACCTTGTACAACCCGTAAGCCAAAAGGGTCCCCGCCAACGAACCGGCGAGTCGCATCAGCTGGGGCATATTCGAACTTTGGGAGAAATAACACTCCTAAATCTGAATCGAGGGGTTATGCGGAGTCTCTTGAATGCAGCGCGACATTTCATACTTTATAGGACTGGTAGGATCTGCCAGGGCGATGCAATTTTGCTGCGGTTGGATGCCGTTTGGCCACGCAGCCTGGCTTACCTTGGTCAGCTGCCCCGGGACTCTCGGGCGCATGTGTTGCCTGGCAAAAAAGACATTCATTGATTCAAATCGTTGTGATATGAAATCAGATGTTAAACCTTAGATAGGACCCTACGTAATCATATCGTCAAATCCATCAGCTCGACTTCGTTAACGTTCGTCATGCAAGGCGAAGAAAGAAGAATGCAGAACTTTGATACTTGACTTCCGCACACCCTTGGCGGCTGGTAGGGCCGACTCGGATGTAGGCTTCAACCTGCCTGTCAAACCTTTCTTATGACAGAAGTGAGTGGTAAAGCACGCCAGATAAGTACGGTTATTCGAGCGCTTTTAGAACTATGAGCCGTTCAACGTTCATCCTTCGCTACAACGACTTGGTCCTGAATTACCTATGTTCAACTTCAAGCCCATCCATGGCTTTCAACTTTCAAGTCCACTCTGTGGCACTTTGCGTGTCTGTCGCTCTCATTTCGGTCTACGCAATCCGAGTCGTCAAGAGTTATGCCAAGGGGAAGTTGCCACCGGGGTCAAAGAGTATCCCATTTCTCGGTAGCCTCCTCCAGCTATCGAAGACGCCGTGGATGGAGTTCGAGGTTTGGAAGAAACAATATGGAATGTCCACGTCCCCAGTGCCCGACCTCTATTCCAATCCAGGACCTTTGATCTACCTTACGGTGGGTGGCCAAGGGATCCTTGTCCTCAACATGCATCGGGTTGCAGCCGACCTGTTGGATCGTCGGGGGCACATTTATAGCGATCGTCCTCGCATGATTAGTAGGTGCCGACGGTATCCTCAGCCATTACCCACCGCTGGCCACCACCGTCAGTGGCGGGCGAGATTTTCTGTGGTGGATTTTGCGCTAGTCACGAGGCATTCAACAAGGCACGCGTAACCGAGTTTCATCCCCTTCATGCAAAGGAAATTGTCAGGCTGATTGATGGCTTATTGCAAAACCCGATGAGATGGGATGCGGAATTTCTTCGGTGCCGGTGTAACCAATCTATACGCAAGGCCTTCGTTAATCTGCAAATTTGTAGAGCATCGGCGTCCACAGCGCTATCTGTTCTATATGGCTTTCCTATGGTATCATCTACCGACGATCCGAACGTCCTCACAGGGAAAAAGTTTATCAAGATAGCTGCTGAATATGGCCAGCTGGGAAATTATCTCGTGGAGTTCTTCACATGGATGAAATATATCCCGTCGTCGGTGGCGAGTTGGAAAAAACTTGCGGAAGAACGGCACAATGCCTGCTCTGACATGTTTGTGGGCTTGTTCCATGAAGTCGAAAATCGGATCGTGATAACCCACTTCTGTTCGTCTCTTCCGCCTCGCTCACCAGTCATGTAGAAACAAGGGGACGAACGCCGAGCTTTGCTGGTACCTTAATTCGGGAACAGGAGCGCCATCGCCTGAGTGAGGCGGAGGCCGCGTGGACAGCTGCTTCAATGTAGTGCGTATCATTCTCTCTCTCGACTCTGTCAAGACCCCTAACCCCCATCAGTCCTGGGGGGACTGAGATGGTGAGAAATGGTCTTGTACCGACCATTGTTTATTTTGTTCATGCTGTACGGAGTGCTACCACGATGTCATGGCTCATGCTCTGGATGACCGCGTACCCAGAAGTGCAAAGGAAGTGCCAAGAGGAGTTGGACAGGGTCATCGGTCGCTCTCGCATGCCCCACGCTGGGGGATAGAGATAGTTTTCCCTACATACGTGCTACTCTTCGAGAAGCGTTACGCTGGCGGGCCGTTATCCCTCTCGGTGAGTCATTGCCCAAACTGAACCTTATAACGGATCCTCATCTATGGTTGGTGAAACGCGGGAGTACAGCATTATACGATGGAGGTAAGCCTTCCCCATCTCCCGGCAGATAACCAATTATATTTCTCTCTCCCTGTTACCCTTTTCCGGGACGACTGGTACGAGAGATTTTTCATTACAAAAGGAACGATTTGTCTAGCTAATATATGGTACGGATCCAAATTCGTATTTTCGTGCCTCAAGAAACCTGACCATTTGTCTAGGTGTATGAACCGTGACCCAACAATCTATGTGGGTAGTAGTATGATGTCTGCAGGAAATCTCCTGATTTTCAAAAATGGTCAGGTGTATGAACCGTGACCCAACAATCTATGTGGGTAGTAGTATGATGTCTGCAGGAAATCTCCTGATTTTCACTTTATCCTAGGGAGCCGACGTGGACGACTTTAATCCGGACCGTTTCATCGGCCCAGACGGACAGGTTACTCCACCCATTGCAGACACCAAAGATGGTGCGTGTGTTGTCTGACAGCATGACATTAATTCTTCCTGCCTCTTCAGAAGGTACTCCTTACTCTATTCCGTACTATACCCGAATCATATTGGTACTCACCCGTCGACTATCATCTACCATAAAGAGGTATGTACGATCCCGGTGCATTCCCAGCAGTGGAATTGATCCAAGTATGGTTATAGAATTTGTGTCGGACGGTTTATGGCGAATTACTCACTCGTTCTCGATATTGCGACTGTCCTTTGGGCTGCAAATATCTCCGCCAGGAAAGGGACCCAATTCTCCCTGATACTCCTTGCTCGATCATATTACGACATCTTCCCTTTCATCTAGACAACCCTTCCCATTCGATTGTGTGATTACCACCCGTTCCCTGAAGTCAATACCGTTATTGCCCAGACACGAGAGCTGCTGGAATATAGTACGCATTGGAAATGTGGGGAAGATTGAATTGTAACTTAACCTCTTTCTTTTCACTCTTCCGACGTGCTCGGTTATTTTCTAGAAAAATTGGGACAAACGCCAAGGACTCCACTACCATTGCCACTCAAGAATATAAAGATGGTATTTGATGCACAACTGGTTGTTTTTTTTGCTTGATAGGCACTTTCGTGTCATTATTTGGTTGATGTCCTCTCCTGGATACAAGTTCGTGAGGGCTGGATCGAACCAATATCATCATATCGATACTAAAGCATTTTAAACCTTTGACTCAGAATCAATACGAATCTTGCCCACATATTATTCGATGAGAGTGTACTCTTCAAACTTGGATTTGAACTGGGCATGATTCTGGCAGGACTTCGACGCTCATCGACCCGTCTGGCATCTCTCTCTACTATGGGCCGGATGGGGATGATTGCGACAAGGGTCACTAGCCATCTTTGCTTCTCGGGTTGGAGTGTTCCCATTGTCGACTTTGTGGCCATATCTGAGGCGCACCGTATGGTTACCCTGCTCAACAAGCCCGAATTTCACTGTCTTAGTACTTAGAAGACATTTCATTATAAGCCACAAACAATACTTAATTGTTACTCCAACTAACATGGACCATTGAACTAAACGTTACATCATGAATTACTATTGCGACGGCATATCTTGCAAGAGAAAACAAAGGGAGCTCCGATGTATAAAGAAGAGCGAAATAACAAGAAAAAAAACATCAAGAGAAAGCAGACATGATGATTCTCACACATTCACCGCTACTCATCAGCCGTCGACTCACTCTCAGTCTCCACCTTCGCCCTCCTGCTTTCCCTCTCCTCTCCCGCCCTCTCCCTCAACTCGTGTTCCCTCAGCTCCTCAGGCGACAACGCATACTGCCTCACACACCTCACCACAAACGTCGCCGGTAACACCTCCCCAACCAACGTCTTCACGAGCCGCTCATCATGCACAACACCACCAAATACCGCATCCCGTCCCAAAAAGTCCATCCGCCTCAGACCCTCACCCAAGCGGCCGCCCGGGACCCCACTCGCACGAGACCGATTGTACCGATACGAGTCGCCAATTATCTGCTTCTTTGCAACAGGCGCGGCCTTGTAGTCCGCAGCCGACGTCAGCTTGTGTAGGTCGTCACTCAACCCGTCAATGAGCTCCCCGCAGGTGACGCCAACGCCCGTGTCCATGGCATGGACCGTCACCATCCACGGGAATGTCTCTGAGAGGAGGTTGATCTTCGTCACCCGTGGGAACGTCGCAGGCTCGTCGCGGCCTTGATACCACGAGATGTGCGCAGGGTCAGTCGAGCGTTGGCAGGCGTTCGTTTTGAAAAGCATGTTCCATTTCAGGTGAGCCCGATCTTCACCGTTCTCCGGTACAGGCTCCAGCAAGGGGTTGAGAATGACCTTCGCGGCGACAAGTTTCAAGAGGAAAGGTTCGAGAACAGGTCCATCTTGTGAAGTTTTTCGGTTGAGTATATTTCCAAGACATAATCATATTGACATAGGTGACAACTTACAGTTTCTTCCGGCCATGAAATGGTCTACCCTGTCTCCAACATGCACAGGCGCCGGTCCCATCATATGCGGCTGCACATGCATGGGAGGATGCTGTTGGTACGCAGCTACCGGTGGCATCTGTGCTTGGTGCTGCATTGCCCAAGTCATGCCACCGTACGGATCCAAATTCATCGGATAGGCTGCGGGAGTCATATGCGGTGGTGGCCCGGCGGGCGGGCCCCAGGGATGCGGGCCTTGTTGGGGCAGCGGAATGGGCCCATAGGGCCCCGCACTCATGGGTTGACCAAAGGGTGGATAAGGTTGTCTCGGGCCCCAATACCCACCACCACTTGGTGGACCCTGTAGCGGGGCCGACATGGGGCCCCACATCGGAGTCGTCGGGGGGTATTGTGGGGTGGTGGAAGGGTTGCCCATAGGGTTCGGAGAGAAGTGTTGAAAGCCGATCCAATCAGCCGACAGGCCAGCATCGCGGGGATGTGGGTCAGGGGCACGCGACGGATGAGCTGCGATGTAAGCAGGGACCGAGTTAGGTGGAAGGTAGGGACCGAGTGGGGCGCCCGGTGTGTGTGATGTGGGGGGAAGGTTCGGGTACATGGCGGTGGTATATGGGGTCCGGGGGTATTGGGGAAAGCCGCTTGACTGCTGAGGAGCACCTCCCCAGCCTGGAGGTGGGCCTGCGGGAGGTATTACTGGGGGTTCGGTCGGTAGCGGGGTCCGTTGACCGGCTGGAGTATTCAGAGGTGGTATGAAGGGTGTGTGGCCGCCAGACATTTTATGCGATTATCAAGAGTATGGTCGGGGCTCGAAAAGAATCTAGACGTGGACGACCAGCTCCTGGGTACCAAAAATGATGACCAGAGCTTCCCTCATGAAAGGAAACATGAGCTGGCGGGGGCCACGAGGCCAGGGTCAAAACTCACGATGACAATAAATGACTCTGGGGAGGATAGGGCAATCAATATCCTTCGTGATGGACTGAGATTTTGTAAGAGTGGTTTGAGAATTTCACGCGTACCCAATGCTCCCAATCAATCTTGGATGTAAATCCAAGATCAAACAACGCTGCTCCTCGCAATAAGCACGAAGGACGTTGACCACAGGATGTTCCTTCCGTCTGATGGATCGCTGTTATTCACGTCTACAGGGGTTATTTCGCCGCCTAAAGAATCTTCAAGTGAGATTCAGTATCAGAACCTGACTCGGTCCAACAATCCGATGGCCCTTACATTGAGCAATGCCGCTATTGATGATTGATCGGATATCCTCTGGCGTAATTCGTGACGTGAGTGAGAGAGCAGGACGTATGCAGCACTTCGTGTTGAAGTAAAGTTCAAGGGTTGGGAGAAAGTCACTCAGGCCGCAACGGTCAGTCGGTGACCAAGGAACGGTTCCAGAAGGCTCATCATATCGCATCGGCACGTGATCATCGCTTGTCCCGGGCCGGCCCTAGGCACAGTAATGGTACAGCGTACGACAGCCTTTCAATCTATCGACACTGCTACATATATAATTGGTTATAATTGCACGATACGGGGGGAGAACACTGCCATTATCCCTCTGATTTAATGTGAGGATCCACAGGCCGCCCTCGTGTTTTCATCATGGTAGCTATCAATTTCACTGTGCCGCAGTGTACGTCCAAGGACTGGTTTTGTACCCCCGGTCCAAACAGGTTCTAACAACCTGGTACTAGGCGGTGGCAGATTCTAAACCTGTCCAACGAATGTTTTGTCATGTTCGAGAAACTGAGAATCAGGTGCTATAAATAAAAAACACGGACAACATATGTGTTTTGTTGAACAAGGTAAGCACTTGTGGTAGACCTCGAATCCTGATACAGCAATGAGCTCAAGGGTTAGACACGCAGGACGGTGGGTTGAACGGTGACGGCCACGATGTTGAGCCCGGCCCAACAAAGGCCAAACATGAGAGTACTGTATCTTATTTCATCCCAATCTCATCCTGCATCGGAATGCTCAGGATTACTTCAATCCGACGTACCGTGGGTGTCACTGCTACGCCACCGTGTCTCTCGTTTCAGTTGGGAATGTTGTCTCATAGATACGACGACAACGTGGCCTGGCATGGTTCCGTTCATCCCTAATTTGACTGCGGTTCAGGTCCTCTGTTGTACATGAACATAGCAGGGCAAAAGATCCTCGTCCTTAACACGAACAGAGTTGCAGGCGATCTATTGGATCGTCGGGGAGTTATCTACAGTGACCGACCGCGCTTGATCAGCTAAGTAAGTCCTGTCATCAATCCCTCCAGCAATCAGTCTCTGTGGGTCAGTGGGGGACCAGATATTTACGGGTGGATTGATGTTATTCTTTGCGAAATTCGGTGAAATGTGCGTACAGGTTTCCTCTACCGTGTGACACCGTGTTGATGACCGTACAAGCAGTTGCCGCAGAATGTGTCGCGCTACCCACGAGGTACTAAATAAGGGACGCGTCACCGAGTATTGTCCCCTTCATGAAAAGGAAGCCTTCCTGATGATGCTCCGAAACCCCGCTGGATGGAAAGGTGAATTGCATCGGTGAGTATATCTAACAATCCAAAAGCTTATTGTTCTAACCCATGAATTGAGAATGGGGGCATCCAAAATACTATCCGTCGTCTACGATCTCCCAACGGTTTCCTCCCCCTATGATCCTATTATCACAAAGGCAAACGTATTCATGGAGAGAATCAGCAACTACCCTGCAGGTGCAATCCCTGTACACCAGCTCAAACGTTGGGGCTCGGCTTGGCCAGCTGCCGCGTTTGGAATAGCTCCACCAAAAAAAAAAAAAAAAAAAAAAAAAAGAGAATCAGCAACTACGGTGTTCCGGGGAACCTATTTGGTCGAAGTCTTCACCTGGATGAAATATATCCCATCTTCGATCGCGAAATGGAAGAAAGAGGCAAAAGAAGGGTACGAGGAATACTCCAGAATTTTCGTGGGTTTGTTCCGCGACGCCGAGAACCGAATCGTAATGTCCTTTATTCGTTCCTTTTCGTCTCCTGATGTATTTGTGGGGGCAGAAACAAGGCGATGAACGACCGAGTTTTGCCGGGACTTTGATTCGAGAACGGGAGCGCCACCGTCTGAGTCACATAGAGGCCGCGTGGACGGCAGCTACGATGTAGTACGTGGTCCTTGCTAGACGTCCGCTGAGATCCCGTTCTCACATCCCTGGACCCTCAGTGCTGCAGCCTGCAGGGGCTGAGACTGGGTGACGATCTTATCGACCCCTAGTCTCCTTCACTGAATAGTTGCAGACGGCGATGAGACTGGCCTGGTTCATGCTTGCCATGATTGCATATCCAGGGAAGCAAAGAAATTGTCAAGAAGAGCTAGACACTTTTATCGGCCGATCTCGGATGCCTGTTTCCCCGAACCCTCGGCTATAATTGTGCAGATGAAGAAGTTGCTCTAGTGAACGAGTGTGTCGGTATTTTGCTTGGCGCGTGTCGTGTCGTTTTAGAGGAGGGAGTTAGACATGCGGTCCCGATAGGCTCGGTGTTACTGTAGCCAAGTAATGCTGAACTTGCACGAACTGAGCAGTGTCTACATCTTGAATCGTAGAGATCAGGAGAACAGGCGAGAATTTCTCGAGGCGCATCGCATGTGTATCACCTACTACGAAAACATGAAAGACCCCCTTCATATAAAACTAGAGAAGCTTTTTCCATGGGTGAGTGAGTTTGTACAAGCGCGTAATGGCATAGGCTGGTCCATTCGTGCATACGATAGACAAGTCATGATGTGACGGTGGTGTAAGAATTAGCCGAGATCCCACACGAGAAAAGAAAGGTAAAAAGCAAAACAAGAAAAAAAAACGAGGAAGATAACAAAACAGATCTTCACTGACACGCCCCTACCCGCTCAAATCCATCTTGAAAATATTCGGCGCCTTGAACCCCAGCCTCGACACCGCATAACCGTCATTCTTCTCCAACGCTTGGAAGTACACCTTGTCACGCAGCCAATCTGCCATTACAAAAACCATGTCAGCTTAGCAGCTCAATACCAATAATGGACCGCCGAACGCACCGATACGCCTGTACTGCGTCGGCGGAGCGACAGGCGTATAAAACTGCCACTGGTTCCCGCCACTCGCCATGGCCAGATTATTCACCGCCGACCTCTTAATGTGCGCCTGCAAATGCCCGGGAATAGACGCAAATTCAGCCTCTGTCACCTGTTCCGCATAGCTGTCGTGGAGACGGTCCCAGCGAAATTTTTAAAAAAAGAGAAGAAAGAAGACAGGTTCCACATCAGTTCGGTACATGATAAAGATAAAGATAAAAACGTACTCCTTCCACAAAGCATTGATAACATCCTCATTCGTCACCCCCTTGTCGTTCTTCACGATCGTGCACCACGGACTATACTGGGTTATGATGATGATCTGGGCTACACGCGGGAGCGTCGCCGGCTCCGACTTTTGCGAGAACTGCAGGTCTCCTATCAAAAACAACACGATCGCGATAAAGTTAGCGCCCGCAATCAGCGAAACAGATAAAGATAAAAAGCAAGTTTAAAGAGAACAACGAAGATACATATATCATCAGGGTGTAGAAGCAGAGGATAGCTAAGGAAACACGAAACGCACCGGTCAAGAGACTGGACAGCAAGTTGAATTGAGATTGAGTTTGCCCCGTTAACACTGGGTTGATCTGAAGTTCGGTTTGGAGGAGGTAGAGGTCCGTCTGGGACAGCACCGGCCCGTCTGTTGTGCCATGCAAGAGCGGAGAGTTGGATGAAAGTACACGACAAAAACAGACGAAACACGTACAATGCGGACCCGCTGCCCACTTTGGTACTTTGTCACCCATCGTTTGTAGCTTCTACGAAGTCCTTGGCTGAATTCTTGTCAGTGGGTAAAAGAGTACCACCGGCAGGAGGAGTGGTGGTGAGGGCGGGGGGTGCAAATACGATTCCGAGAGGAACTAAGAGCAATATAATCTATCCAATCGTCGAGGGACAGGGTATCCGCTCTCGAGTCAAGGGCAGAGAGTATGTGGTGATTGCCCGTAAGGATTCCTAAGAATAGCGTCAATCGTGTGATCAGCGACTATCTAGTCAGTACTAACCAGGAGGTATCGGATGATGTTGAAGCCTCTGAATAGATTGTGCGAGACCGGGGTGGGGAGGAAAGCTGTTGACAAACGCGATCAGGGACTGGGAGCAAGCACAAGCTGCACAGCACGGTGGACTAATATATTCCAGGCGTGATCATGGCGGGGTGCAACACCGCCCGTCCTTATCGGATCTCAGTCCCATCAGTAGGAAATTCATCGATACAATTTGAGATAAAACCAGCGGACTGCCGGTGTAGTTACATACTACGGGTATAATATATCAGAAGCATAAACAAGTAGAGTCTCCCTGGACGAAAAAAGTACATATAAGAGTCCATATCATCGGTCCGATATCGTGTCTGGAGGAGATATCAGCCAAAAGGTCTCCAGAAGAATGTCCATATTGTATGAAACGTCAACTGGATAGCGTGCGATCTGCAAATGAGCGAAAGGTCAGCGTTCCGCATTGGATATATGTGAAAACGACAAGAGAAAGAAGGATCAGATTTTAAAAGGCAATTTTGAGTTGTCCTCGTTCCCTCGAAAGGGTCGGAACAGGTCTGATAGTTTATCATCCGCAAAAGAAAACAAGACAGGAAAAATGATCGCGACAACAGACGGGAACTCACCATAGACAATATATGATATACATGGAAACTTCAGGTAGGCGGGGTGGGGCGGAATCATCTGGAGGAGACAGGACGTTTCGTCAGCACCTGCAATTTACGAATGCAAGGAAGGAAGTACAGGATCAGAAGGAATTTATGGCAATAAATATTAAGAATCTTCAGACCCGATGAAAGGTCAGAACAGGTCAGATGGGATTACCATCCGCAGAATGGAAAGAACTCGTATCGGACGGAATGAAACGTAAACTCACGAAAGATACTTCAAATACAGCATATGCGAGAGACTTGACCTGTAGGAAGAAAACATCAGCGACTATAGTTTGGTATGGAAGAAAGGATGTGAATAAGATCAGATCAAAGAAATATCATAAGTCCACAATCCAACAAATTGGTCGGAATAAACCCAATTTATCGTCCACAAAAAAAACAACCAAAATCACAAGAAACCAAACTCACATCGATACATTTAAAAATTCGCAATTCAAACAACCACCATCGACAACCGCGGCGGCAACGCAGTCGGCAGAGGCCTCCATCGTTCCCTCGCAGGTGCTGTCTGCCCATACACCCACACCCGCTCCTCCTCCTCCTTCGCATCATCATCGTCCTCATGGACACCCGCTCCACAATGCTCCACATACACCCCAACTCCACACCCGTCCTCGGGGTCCAACAACACCTCGCGGCCCTCCTTCCGCTCCTCATCGCGCAATTGAAGCTCTCGCAGCACATGCATCAGATCGTCCGCAAGCGGCGTCACATTCGGCGGGTCTTCCCGAACCTGCTCCCAACCGACGGGAGGAGACCCAGGCGGCGAGATCAAAAAGTTTTTCTCTGGCGAGGGGGGACGGAGGTATGCAGAGGCGGGGAGGGGGAAGGAGGAGTGGGTGAAGGAGATAAGCGGGTTAGGGTCTGCGCGGTACACCCGGAGTGTTATTTCTGATCTAGATGATAGAAAAGTGATGAGCTAGATATTTGAGAGGGAACGACGTTGGAAGTATCTACCTATCAGGTCCTCCGCTGAGGACAATCGGATCTGACCTGACTTTGGCCGTCTCTGCGTCTTCCTCGTATTGGTATACGACCATTATCCTTGAAAAGCCCGGGAGAGGGACCCATTGGTTGATTTCGCCATACGACACAAAGTGGGATTGGAGGAGCTGCAAGATGAGCGGGTGGAAAAAAGATTTGGGGAGGGAGGTCAGGGTGATTGTGTTTGTCCGCAGTGTCTCCTTGCGTTGCGAGTTGGGCGGCAGGAAACTTGTAGATGGGAGGGACAGAGAGAAGAAGTGATGGATGTTCGTCATTCTCGGTGGTGGGTGGAGAAAGTGGAGAAATTAGGACAATGCTCGCCCTTTTAAAAAACTTTTATTTGATGCTTAGGTAATGCGATGTAATGTATGGCCGGTTCTCGGCAGCCGAGTATGCACCGCTCTTCGTATGAACGTAAACATTTGAACGATCAGCGCTTTCTTCTATGTAGCGATGCACGTCCACAGATCATCGCCGAACACTGGAGCGCACAGTACCTACTCAATCTTCTCTCGTAATCGCTCCTCCACCTTTTCTTTCTTATGCTTGAGTGCTGTCAGCTTCTCCTCCTTTGATGCATCATAAGCAACAGTTGACTGATTGAACCTGTGCATTCATCGACGCCAAGTGAGCACATGTTCACGATTTGAACTCATTCGTAAGAAAATGCTTACGGATTCTCTGGTGACTTTTGGAATTGCTTGAAGAGCAAGTCCTGCGAGAGGCAGTGTCATGTCCGCAGTCACATGCTTATGTATCAATCGGAAATCAGACCTTGTATTGTTGTAATCGCATTCCAGGATGCTGCGATCATAGGATTATCAGATACCGGGTCGCTGGATGAGATGTAATAACGTACGTCGACTTTGACGTTGGGCAGTTCACGCTCCTCGTATGCCGCATATGCTGCCTGCGGGTAAATCCGGGGTTAACAATACTAAACGCGACAGAAGTTCCGGACCTTGAATCTCCGCTGAAGGCGCAAGTCAAAACGGGACAGGGTAGGGAAACCAAAGGAACAATACCTCTGGGTGTTTCTCTATTCCAGCCGCCTGCTGGCCCACACTAGCCTTGTCCATCTTTGCAGTGACGACTTCGAGCAGATCCAATGCGTTATCGATTCCCGTCGCCGCGAAGCTCTCGATCTCTTGCTCTTTCCTCTCCGGTGCGCTGGCATCAGCAGCAATCTCTCCCTCAGCAGCGATGGGACCTGGTCCGGCAGGTTTCTGTGTGGGCTTTGATTTGCCACTGGTCTTGGGGGCAGGCTTGGGTTTGGCAGCGGCACTAGCCTCTTCCTCGGCCAGGAGGCGTGCGTTCTCGGCTTTACGTGCAAGCTCGGCTTTGCGTTTCTCTTCTTTTTCGTCCTTGTTGGATTTCCCTTTGGAGCCGTCCTGCCATGTGTCTGCCTCTTTACGCTCCTGAGTGGAAGTTGTTCAACAATTCGATTGGCCGGCATGAGACAGACCTTTTCGGCCGCGACCTGAGATTTCTTGTTTGCCTCGTTCTCTGCCTTTTTAGCACGCCCGCTTTCCTTCTTCGCGTTTCCTCCTTTGGGTGCCATGGATGTAAGATCGATGGCGAGATCTAATCTTATCCAGTCCGTTGTTTGTACACCGCTTAGCCAAACAAACGCGAGCACGTGCTCTATTGTAACACTACCGCTTGGGAACAAAGGCGAGTGCAACAATGGGGATGTCAGGGATACGAGGGTTTCTCTTATTTGGAGCCATCACCGGGTTCTTTCTGCGCTTCTGCACCTGACCTCTCTTTCGTTAATTCTCGCTCGTCATGTTGTCGAGCCTTCTCTCTTTTGCTGTTGCTTTCGGTGCTTCAGTCGGTCAGTCCTTCGTTTCTCCGTGTCGCGCACTCACCGACGTCGTCGACAGCCGCACTGCCTTCTTCGCCGTCTGTGGTCTGCGTTGCTGGACAATGCCTACAGGGCTATTCAAACACGACAAGTACGTGGCAGTATCTCTCAACAGAGCCCTCCTCACCTCTCTACTGTAGTTGGTGCCAAGCTCACATCCAATAGTGTATCCACCGCCATTCACCTCCTTCCCGGACAATATACATCCACAACGAACCCACAATTCTTGCACGACCTCCTCACTGCCTCCTCGGCCTCCCTCACCCCCTCGGCCGGCTTCCAGAACGCCACCTCGTCCACCACTCTACCCCTCAACCTCGCCCTCTCCCCCGGCCTCGCCATCTACTCTGACAAACTCTACAGCGGCCAAGCAGCCTTCGCCGGCCTCCCGTCCGCCCCGTCAACCAACTCCTCCACACCCCTCTCCGCCAACTCCCTCTTCATGTCCTCCAACATCTGGATCGCCGTCTCCTCCAACAAAAACCGCTTCATCCTCTGGGACGCCGTCCCGGACACCTCCAACCTCCCCATCTCCTCCTCCCTCTCCCTCCTCGACATGCAGTCTTCCACCTGCTCCCCCGCCTGTTCCTCCTCTAGCGTCTGCTCCCCTTCCGGCACTTGCACCTGTCCACCCGGATTCACCGGTTCTTCCTGCGAGACCTGCACCGCCGGCTTCTTCGGCCCAACATGTCAAGCTTGCCCTGCGGGCTGTGCAAAGTGCGATGACGGGATGACCGGCTCCGGGCGCTGTCTCACACCCACCGTACCCAATGCCCCCTCGACCTGCAACTGCTTGAACGGAGTGTGTGGTTCAAACGGCCAGTGTCAGTGTAACCCCGGGTGGACAGCCGCGGGGAACGGCACGGCCTGTGCCACATGCGCTCCCGGGTTCTTCCTCACTTCAACCGGGGACTGCAAAGGTTCGTTTCTTCCAACTGCCTTTGAATCAACGTTGATGTTTATTTTCCACAGCTTGTCAACTCGGATGCACGCAGTGCGTTGATGGGACAGGTGCTTGCACTTCCTGCAAGTCCGGTTTCACGCAAAATCCCAACGACCCGACGCTCTGCGATGCTGTTCAGCAATCTACCAATACCGGCACACCCTGTCCTGATGGCAGCTTTGCCAACGGGGGGCAATGCACCCTCTGCTCGCCTTCCTGCAAGACGTGCAACGGTGCCACATCGAATGATTGTGTTGTCTGTGCCTCTGGCTCGTTTTCATCCAGCGGTAGTTGCCTCAAGGCGGACGCGAACGGTGTTTGTGAAGGCACGTCTCTGATTGCTGACAATAATAAACACGAATGCGACAGTGAGTCATAATCAATTTTATCCAGAAAACTGTTGTGAACAACTCTTCTAGCTTGCGGCGCCAAATGTACATCGTGCAAAATTCCCAATTTTAGCGCTGCATCCACTGTGAACCAGCTGCAGTGCACCGGATGCCTGCCTGGCTTCGTTCTATCCCAGGGATGGTGTCTTGAGAGTTGTCCTTCTGGCACGTTGGTCTCGTCGCAAGATAACTTGACTTGCATAGGTACGTGTCACTCGCCTCTCTGTCCCAATTGAAATTTACGTTTTATTTCCATAGCATGCGACTCGTCTTGTGGCACGTGCATCGGTGCATCCAACTTTTGCCTCACCTGCTCATCCTCCTCCCAATTTGCCTCTAACGGCCAATGCGTCTCGATCTGCCCCTCCAACACCTTTTCCTCGTCCTCAAACTCCAATAGCCACTCCTGCCTGACTTGCCATCCCGACTGCGCGTCCTGCACTGGCTCCTCTTTCAACCAATGCTCCACCTGTCCCCCATCCCGCCCCGTCCTTTCCAACGGCCGGTGTCTCCCTACCTGTAGCCGCGCTCAATACTTTGACACCACGTCTGGGCAGTGCCAGTCGTGCGACACGAGCTGTGGGAGCTGTATGGGGCCTGGGAGCTCGAGCTGCCTCTCGTGCTCGGGTGCGGGGCAGGTACTGCGCGCGGGACAGTGCGTGAGTGCGAATTGTGCGGTGTCGACCAGCGTTATCCTGGGACTGGGCGTGTGTCTGTCGGATTTAGTGCTTGTGCCTACGTCAACCAAGGGTGGAGCTGCGCCGCTGCCGTCGATCACGGGTATCTCGAGTCCGACGGCGGGGGGGAGACGACCGCTGGAGTGGTGGCAGATTTTGCTGATGGCGCTGGGGTGTGCGTTTATATTTCTGGTGGTGGTGATGTGCTGGAGGCGGAAAGCGAGGAAGGGGAGGAAGGAGCGGACGAGGCGGTGGGCTGAGGGGAAGAAGTTGAGTGGAGGGTGGAGAGGGAAGTTTGTGAGGTTTGGGGAGAGGATATTTGGGGGGAGTGGGAGGGCGAGGGATGGTGAGGGTGGGGATGTGAAGGGGACGAAGGGGAAGTTGTTGAAGAAGAGAGAGGTTGATGAGGATGCGTATTCGCGACATGAGCTGGATGACCTTGACCAGTTCATTGATGCGTACGAGTACTCCAAGGCGCCTTCGAGACGGACGAGTGCGGCACCGTCGGTTTTGCCGCCGCTTGACTCGCGTTCTGCTCGTTCCGACTCAAAGAAGAGCCGCACGTCGCCTGTGCGCCTTGCAGCTGGTCACTCGCTGTACTCGGAGATAACAGGGAACCCGAGGCAAGGACCCGAACCGCGCCAGCCGGTGAAGAAGGATTTGCTCATGTCGCGATTTTCAGGGAGCACGTACAGTGGATCTGGGTCGTCGACGTCGGCTTATTCGATGAGGACGCGGTCGCCTGTTGTGGCGACGGAGGCAGAGGCGTATGCGATGAAGATTCGGCCAGCGCTGGCTGCGTCTCCGCCGTTGGAGCCTGGGACGGGGTGGGTGGAGGGGAAGTCGAGGAATCCGTTTCTCCGCAGATGATGCTCTTTAGACTGATCACGATGGACATACTATTATTACTACTGTACTGTATAATCAACTTTGAATTCAAGATTGCCGCCGTAGAAGGTGCTCTAAACATAGACTCGACTGTACAGTTTTGCTCACGTGTCGTCACCACCGTTGATGGCTTCGCGTCTGGCGAAGTCCCCGGGCCCCAGTATATAACCCTGTATCATCCCCATCCCCAACCCGCTACTTCCTTTACCCCACACCACCCTGGACCGACCGAAACCATATCCATCCACCGACTCACCGCCCGGCTCTTCACCGCCGTCTCGTCCTTTGTCCGCATCATGCTTCTCAAAATCTCCGCATACGGCTGGGCATCCGCAGAGGACATCCCTGGCTCCAGATGCGGGCCCGAAGACGGGCCCTGGCCGCGCCCGTACCAGATCCTCAACGAACCAGAACTCCAGCACGAGCTGCGGCGTCGTGCCAAGCCGCAGACGTTCGTCCTTGGCGACGGGGGGGTGTCGCTGTCCTCGCTGGAGAGGGAACAGATGTCGATGAGGGTGGACTGCGTCAACTTCCAGCCGTCGTTCAAGGCGCGGACGCAGGACCGATATGTTGTCAAGGAGCTGGAGATACGGGGGAGGATGTGGGGTTTGACGGGGGTGTTTGATGGTGAGTGCTCAGTGTTGCTCAGTGCCAACCGTGTGGCGTGGAGCACCTGACCTGACTCTGGTCACTCATTTCAAAATTCAGGTCATCTGGGGGAGGCAACCGTCGAGCACGTTGCGTACCACCTCCCAGCCATCATCCAGGACTTCATAGGGGACGCGCTGCTAGATGACCCGTCGTGTGACCCTGCCGTCATCGCGGACGCCTTTGCACGTGCCATCGTGGCGTTTGACGAGACCCTCGCACAGGACGTTCTCGACCTTTTTGGCGGGTCCGTCAACGGCCTGCAAGACTTTTCGGACGCCGAGATACGGAGCATCATCAATGACCAACATGAAGGCGGCGCCAACTGGCGGAGGGTTCGGCTTTGCATGTATGGGACGACGGCCCTGGTTGCGCTTGTCGACCCTGACCGCGAGAATCTTTGGGTGGCTAATGTCGGTGATTGTCAGGCTGGTGAGCGTCTTCCCCTGTCTTCCCCACACTGGCCGTGCTACTCGGTCTTTGCTTCTTATTCCCATCGGACCTGAGTGATTGACCCCGGTTAATCCCCCCGTGTTATTCTAGTTTTGGTCTCGCAAGACAAGCCACATGATAAATGGACGATTGAGCGATTGACGACCGAGCAAAATGGCGATAATGATGCTGAAGTGGAACGGGTTCGGAGGACTCATCCAGGTGAACCCGAGTGCATCATTGATGGACGCGTTCTGGGTGCTCTTGCTCCTACCAGATGTATGTTCCAATCCCATTTGCCCAACCAAAACACACCTCATCGCTTCCTCTCTGCTCCAGGCTTAGGAGACACACCTTTCAAGCAACCCCCAGCATTCACCCGCCGGATAATATACAACCTCTATCCAGGGTTCCACGATGTATCTCCATGGGAAGCGTTCCTCCTGCGCAATCACACGCCACCCTACATCTCTGCACAGCCCGAGGTCACACACCGCCGGTTGGTCGGCGACGACTGCGGATGCTACAGCCACATCTGCAGTGGTATTAACGGCTACGATGATGATCCTTCCGCCCCACCCAAATGCCGCTCACGTGGACGAAGGAAGAGGTTCCTCGTTCTGTCGTCTGATGGCTTTGCAGACGTCTGTGGGGAAGAGGACCAGCAGCGGTCGATCTTCGGGAGCTGGGCGCGGAGTGTGGGTGGATTGGCGGGTGGTCTGGACGGTGCGGACAGGAAGGACAACATGGCGTTGAGGCTGCTGAGGGAAGCGTTGGGAGGCGAGGATCGGGATAAGGTGTCGAGCGTGTTGACGCTGGATATGGATGTGCAGTGGATTGATGATACGTCGATTGTGGTGCAAACCATTTAAAAAGGTGCGCTTGGGTTGGATGCGCCAGTGTGGATCTCCTTTTTTTTCGCGTTTCGCGTCTTGTTCGATCGCTCTGCCCTTTTCTGAACTGCTGGCTTTCGTTCTTACTGTACTATTCTTAATTCCGTACTCGATCTTTCTTATCCATCCAGCTATTATTTAATTGAACATCGCCAGCATTTGTATCATACCTGGTAACTTGATACCGTCTACTGTATACTTTAATTCCTTCCGTATGTTTATTGCGATTTAGGAATGTAACATGATAGTTTTTCGCGATATCATATATCCCACCTAACTTGTGTAAAGATTGGCATGCCTTGAACGACCTCTGTCTCCCGACCTTCTCCCGGTTTATACCGCCCCTCTACGCCGCCATCTTGGATAACTCCCATGGAATGAAGGCGTCAAGATGCCCAGTGATTCCAGGCCTTATTGTTGCGTAGTGGGACCACAGTCACCGAACGATCCTCCCAGCAGCCTCTGATAACATAACCGTTGAGGTATGCCCACAGAGTTGAACATTCTTGCTTCGACGGGTACCATCTTGCATCGCTAATTTCGCGTGGCGGTTCCTCATCGTTAACCAGGGATAGCGGTGAATCGAGAGGGGTATCCAGGGCGGTACGGGGAACCAGAGGGCCATCATAGGATATTGGGTCCCTAACATACATGCCCTGATCAGCGTAAGTGATCATCAGAGTCCGGCGATCAGCCAAGAAGGATATTGAAATGACGGGCGGCAATTCCTCAGGAATTCTTGAATGTGAACGAATGAGTTCCCAGGTTGCCACATTCCAGACGTAAACACCCTTCCTATCGCATACTCCAGCGATGAGAGTATTATCGGATGAGAATGCAATGTGTCGCAGGTTTCCCCAAAGCCGTTGGCCCACGGAAAGTCCCCTTTGTGGATCCCATAACTCTACCGTACCATCTCTGAAGGCATAAACTATGAAGTTGCTATATGGTGAAAGGGTGGCGGATGAAACCACCCCAATTTTGGGTATACGCCGAACTTGAATTTCGCCCTTTTCGACGTAAGCTACCTGTGAACCGTCCCGCGAGGATGTGGCGTGCAAAAGGGAGACCAGAAGCCGCTGTCCAGCGTAAAGAAACCGTATCAACCTTTGTTCTTGGACATCATAGAAATAGAGCGAGTCGGATGCGTGCAGCAACAGAATTGCCGATTCCCCACCAGCTGCAAATGCGACGTAGTACGGGGCCACACCAATACGTGGTATTTCGTCTTGAATGAGGTCCCCATTGTGTATCATCCATGATTGGATGCCTTTTTTTCCAACGGCCGCAACGACCTGCCGCCCATTCGGAGCGATCGTAAGAGAGGGGATGCGTGTAGGAGCTATTTCCAGCACTCTGATAAGCCGAACAGTGAAACTATCCCAAAGGCGAAGGGTCCCGTAGGAGCCAGATATAATCTGCCGTCCATCCGGCGTGAAGACAAGAGAGGACACAAACTTGGGGCGGTCTGGCCATGATGATAGAATCTCCTGATAGGAACGCTTATTCCCAATACGAACGGTCCCATCACTCGCTCCCGAGGCAATGCTCTTTCCATCAGGAGAATATGCAATGGAAGTCGTGGCATTTTCTTGATGAAGGACTGTGATTGGTAGGAAAGTCGCGGAGCTCCAAACATGTATAGTGCTGTCCTTATAACCAGATGCGATCTGATCCCCGACAGGTGAAAACGCGACTACCGATACTTCGGCAGAGTGACCTATTAGCGTACCAAGGCATAAGCCTGTGTGCAAGTTCCATACTTTGAGAGTTTGGTCGTCTGATCTAGAGACAAGTTGTTTTCCGTCGGGCGAGAAGGCCAGGCATTTGACTAAATCTTGATGGCCTGTAAGGATCATGCGAAGTTCATTACCAGTTGCCATGTCCCAGTGACTGCTATGATTGGATGATGATGTTGATAATTTGGATTGGTCGGACGAGAGCGATAGAGTAAGGGGATTAGCATTCCCACCCTTTGACGAATCAAGGAGTGTTCGCATATATGAAAGATTCCTGCTCGCGCCCTCGATTATAGCACAAAAGGCTGGATTTCCTTGCGACACATGACGGATATGGGAGGACCAAAATCGCGAAGCATACCGGAGCTGCCCAGGAAGGGATGAATATTGCTGGGCCTTGGATTGCCCAATTAATTCATCATATAACAGACGGAATTGGTGTAAGCACCGTAATGCAATTTGGGCTTCTGCAAGTTCTGCATCCACACAGAAGCGACCATCGATGTAGGGATGGCCATCCTTGGCGGCAAAGACATCAGGACTAGTGATAAACTCAAAGAATGATTTATGGAGCCGAGGAACCGTCTTGGCATCGACCGCACCTGCACCAGCAACCAGGACGGTTCGAAGTCGTCGCACAAAATGAACAAGATCTACAGGGCGGCTTGATGGAGTCTGACGGAGATCCAGCAGTTCTACGAGATCTTCCAGACACAATGGTTCCTGCAAGACGATGATGGCGCCAACAATCCGACGGAATTTCTCAAAATCCCAATCGGTTGGGTGCTTGTTGTGAGTGAAACGTAAGATACGTCCGTAGAGTGCATTGATACCCTCTAGGGCGTCGCCAATAAGGACATTCAGAACCTCGTCCAGACATTCAGTCCCGTATTCCTCGATTTGGTCCTGGAGAAACTTGACAGCGGTGGCGGCCCAGATGAAGAGGTCTGATGCGCGTACACTTAACAAAGCCATCCCTTCCTCTCCTGGCCATTCTCCCCAGTTCAAATCATGGTCCGAAACAATTTGTGAAACCTTTCTTCTCAAGACTAAGGAGACGTCCTCGACAGAGGCGGCGGTGTCGAGGTGGACTTGTTTCACATGTTTCTTGTTTATGCTTTGACCGAATGGCTTCTGGACGTCGTTCTCAGTTCGGCTTGACATGAACACCTTGACGTTCGGATATTTTGACAGTCTCTCGAATAGGTGTGAGAAGATAACAGCGGTCTCTTGTAAGCGCTTTCGATCGGTTTCATCCAAGGCATCGAGAGTGACTACGACGGGTCTGCTGGGGTCGAGCCTGGAAGCAACAGGGAGTGCATCAATGAACAGTGCAGCAGCCTGATCTAAGGAGATGCAATCCACGAGCGCACGCTCCTGCTTCAATCTATCGTGGACGGCACGCTCGACATCGGAGTGGCGGTCCGCGAGCTGTCGAGCGATAGACGGGAAGTATGAGTCTGGATCGGTGGTTTCCACATTATCACGATTGATGAAGAACTGTGCCCATAGTATATCTTTATTCTTGCCATCCCTGGCGAGCGATGCAGTGACGGCGGACTTCCCAGAGCCCGGATCCCCCGTAAGCCAGAGAAAATTCTGAGAACCGGGAGTGATGGAATAAACCCATTTTGCGATGTCTGCTAGCACCTCTATCCTTGTTCCCTCGTCACAAGTTCCTTGTTCATCATAAATAGGGCGGGCGGCCACCCGGCAGTTAAGTGTCCCTTCCAAGAAGGCATGCCGAGCTTCTGTTTGATTTCTCGTTTCCACTTCCCTGACAAGAGACGTCTGCGCAAGCGTAAGCCTTGTGGCAATGCTTTCTTATGATAATCACTTCTCACCAAATGTTCCCGCTGCAGTCGCTTGATCTTCCGAATCTCACGCATGATATCATCCTGGCGGAGCAAAATTGATTTGACCGCCGCCAGTATCGCGCTTACACCTCCCGAAATATTGATCAACGTGAGGTCCTGGAGGGAATGATAACAAGGCTCATCAAGACAAACATTTCCAAACACTTACCATGAAAAGCTTCTTCGATTCGGCAACACGAGCTTTGAATTCGTTGATTTCCTGGCCTATAACAAGTTCGTTGCGAATTTGAGACTACCGATCATCGTTCTGTGTTTGGGATGAGTTGTGTATTCGAGATGGATCTTTTAGAGCACAACCACGCACGAGTATCGCCTGGGCCGACAAGCAGATTCCTTCGACTACATTCCTACAAGAAGGTGGGGTTACTTCATCAGCTGCCGGCAGGAAGGGTTAAGTACGCACCGCATCTTCCTGAGATTTCCCCATACTATCCATGTGAAGTGTGTGCATTCGAAAGCCGATTTAACATCATTGACCCAGGATACAGCTTCCCTCGCAAATTCGTGAACACTCGTTTTTACCCCGCTGATCGTCTAGATTGCATGGATGAGAACGGCTGTGACAGCGAAGTGCACTTACGACCAAGTTTGACAAGGCAAGCTAGAGCGTTGAAGAGACTGTGGGCAGGAAGTGGTTGATCCGGGATGACCTCGAGAAGTTCTTTGCCGGCTTCAAGACGGCGGCAGATGTTGTCCAAGATGCGCTTGAGTGTTGTGTCGGGATGTTGAAGGCAGTACCCTGAGAGTGATTCGTCATCAAGATCCCAATTCTCCCATGGTGGATAGGGTGTGTTACTCGTCTATATTCTCTTGTTGAAGACCCTAGTCCTGTAATGAAACGAAGAAGACGTACCAGCGTTGACATTGACCTGTTCCAAAAGCCTCTGGGCGATGGCATGAAGTGTCTTCAGGGAATAGACTGGCAACACTGCCCTGTCACCAATGGGAATGGGCGACGGCCGGTCGCCAGTACAGTAGGTTCAATTCCATCGATATTCCCAGCGAGTCGACTCACATGCCACATAGTGCAGGGGTCGCTACATAAGACGTGGGGTCCGCTCAAAAGAGCGAGAGAACTCAGAAAGATGGGTGTAGCTATGACAAACAACGACCACTCTTTCATTGCGACCAACCGCGACGCCGCCGACGCGACTTTGTATGTCGCCCCAGATGTCTGCGGTCCAAGCCATTAAATCCTTCCGCCTTCATCAATTATTATACCTCCCAACATATGTCGGGCCCTCTGCCCGCTACTCAGAGCCTGTTAACCCTGCCATCGCTCACTGCCTCCCGAACCCATTTTTGCCTCACCGGAATCCCCTCACTGGCCGCTGGGCCCCACCGGCCATATCTAGAATGCGTCAGGCAGAACTCATAAAACGTGCCAAGGAATCCGGCACGATGTATCTGCTGCTCCTGGACCCAAAGTGCCATTGCCGACGGTGCTCAATCCGCAAGAGGCCGCGGCGGAGCGAGGGAGCGGTTTGGTGGGATCCCGACGAGCAAGGTTTTGGAGGGGTTTCGGAGGAGGTATGGATGAATCCAGTTGAATGGAAGGGCAAGGCGGACTTCAAGGAGATCCCGGACGCGGAGCTGGGAACGCGCCTTTATGCTAGCAAGAAGACAACGTTCAAGGGCATAAGTAGGAGAGGCTTAAGGTTTCGTTCTAGTTTTACGATGACTTGTTACCTTGCTGACTTGGAATTTTGCAGTTTTACCACAGGAGGAACCCCCCTCAAGACATCCAACTCGACCAACTCGTGCAAACTTCTGTTCCAGACCTAGAGTGCTATCATGTTTTTTATTCAAGAGAACGGCGACTTTTACTACTCTGATATAAGACGTGATGGATGTCAGGCGTGCATACGATTCACCCTGCGTTCCCGTGTTGGGTAACGAAGAAAAAGTGTCAGTAGAATGAACGGACTCGCCATCGCTGTTGGCATGACTGGGAGCCCTCTTTTTCACAGGTAAACTTATCTTGGAAATGGATCTTCAATTCCGTCACTTGAGTTCTCATTCGATATGCCTTTTTATGTCATAGATGCGTCCTCTGCCCGCGAAATCGTAGCAGGCGATGTCGTGGTTATCTGGCTAGTACGTCCCGTCCTTGACCCTTACATCGTTCTCTAAACCAGGGACGACATCCAGCCACTCGTCGTCACCCAGGAAAGGACTTCATCAGCAAGTTTGGCAACTTCCGCCAAGCTGGCTTTGTCGGTGTCTCCTATCATCCATATCCTCCACCCCACCCCCGGACAACGGCCCCCAAGCGCATACAGATTCATCATCGTCGCCGCCAATACCCACTGCGCATCGGTTGCCGTCCAGCGAGAGGACTACATGTTCTTCGCCGAACCACTACCAGACGCGGTGGAGGCGCGTGGAACGTAAGTGATGTGACGATGAGCGGTGTCTAGAGGAGTCCCGGTCTGGGTGGATGTGGCCGATATCTTCCCCCCTCTCAGCCGTTCTGTGGCAATCACAAAATGCAGGACTCTTGCCTCGTCATTGCCTGCGGGACAAAAAGGAGGCGGTGAGAGATGGGGAGCATCTTGACGCGCCTGGGACGTTGATCAGGTGAAACTCTCTCGTCGTGAACGCCCATTCGAGGGAACCGCGCCGGTAGATGAAGAAGGCATGGTGGACTCGGGACGTCGGGGACAAAGGCTGGGGGGTCGTGTTCGGCAAGGAGGAAGAGGCTCGGCGAGTGAGATGTTATTTTCTTTGCTGATGATGGACACATGTGAGAGGGCTTGTACTTAGTGGTGGTAGCGACCGAGAGACCGATGGAGAGTAGGCTGGGTGCAGCCGGTCGCAAAGTCGCGCCGGGGGCGTGCGCTTTCGATGGATAGGTCTGGGGGAAGGAAGGGCAGGGAGCGCCGAATGGTTGGGTGGGAGCGGAGGATGGAGACGGCTTCGTCGTCGGCAGGATTTGGTGGGACGAGGTGGGAGGGACTAAGTTGATGGCGTGCTGGGGCATATTGTACGGTCTCCTGCGAACCACGGCCACCTCGGTCCTCAATGCAAGTCTCTCCAGCGTAAAACAATTGCATTCCTTCTGACTAGGATTTTGAAGGTTTTCCGACGATGCAGAGTCTGAACATGAAGAGGAGACGGTATCCGTACCACCGTCGCCTGGCCGGCTCTGGCGTCGCTCTGAATCGCCGGTTGAGTCTTTCAGCGGTG
>Ga0307516_10001484_pt1 | contig 32331 bp, 41 predicted proteins | sample 19_EM_MG_FD_203310 | JGI IMG/M metagenome (GOLD analysis project Ga0307516, IMG submission 203310) | Populus trichocarpa ectomycorrhiza microbial communities from riparian zone in the Pacific Northwest, United States - 19_EM | ecosystem: Host-associated > Plants > Roots > Unclassified | place...
TATCGACAGAGGAACCAATCCTTCCGGATGATGGGTATCAACGACGCTTCGAACCGGGGCCTTTGAACCAGTATTCGCAGTCCGTGCAGTACCCTTTTGTTCTTTCGGTGATGCTCTGCTCGTAGTCGGGCCCATAGTACTGGGTGGTGGTCAGTCCGGTGCCCGATCGGAGGAGGATCATCGACGTACCCGGTCACAGTGGGGACAGTGGCGGCAGTTCTGGGCATGCTTTCGCGAATGCATGCAGTATTGCGAGTTGCAGTCCCGTTTGCCTACGGTGATGAGCTTCAAGGATGATGAGACAGTGGTCACCGGTTCGGTTGGAAGACGGCACCCACGACAACATAATGACCACAACCGTGCAGTGTGCCCTGGCTGTGGCAAGAATGTCAGTGACGACGACGACGACAGAGGGGACAGCGCTGGACGCACGTCGATAGCTGGCACATCCCTCGTTTCCGGCACGTGCTCGCCGACGCTCTTCATGACCACCCGCTCCCGGACAGGCCTCTTCCTCTCCTACCGCGACTCCATTCCCCGTCGACCACGCTTCATCGACCACGACCACGACAACGACGAGCACGAGCACCTTATCACCGCCCCACACGTCGCACTCGACGTCTCTCTCCCGCCCCAGTGGTAACCTCACCCACTCTCTCCTTCCTCTTCACAAGCAACCCATCTTTACCCCTCCCAGGGTCGATTTTGCAGAGCAAGTCGAGTTCATACTAGCTGATACCCGTGCAAAAAGTAATGTCTGCCCCACCCCCGTCCTCTACCCACTTCTGATCCATACGGACCCAAGTCACCACCCTCGACAAGCTCCACGCAAAACACCTCCTCCCGGCCTTCTCCGACCGCTCGCAAGAAGAACGCGAAATCGACGCACTCACGACAGAAATCACCCGCGATTTCCGCCAATGCCAGTCCCTCATCCAGAAAATCGGTCTGCCGACACACGCCTTTCCCCCGGCGGCGCGGCACGTCCAGTCCGAGTCTCGCGCCACCAAAAACGTGCAGCGCGGACTGGCGGCGAAGCTGCAAGACCTGAGCGCGGCGTTTAGGAAGAAGCAGAGGGTGTATATGGAGAGTGCGTCAAGTTTTCTTTTACCTGCTTTCCTCTTGTCCTACCGCATCATCGCAGAACTCCAGGGACACGCCATTAAAAACCAAGACCTCCTCATAGCTTCCGGCGCCATCTCACTCAAAGGCTCGGAAGGCATGAACGCCGTCGACGACGACCTCGCCGCTGCAGTACGTATCCCTTCCCTCTTTACCCATCTCGCGTCACACCCACACCAGACACACACCCGGTCCCAATCCCGATCCCTCTCTTCCCAATCCCAATCCCAACTCCTCTCCTACGACTCCTCCGACTCCCAGCTCGTCGCCGCCCGCACCCACTCCCTCACCGAACTCGCCAACTCCATCTCCAACCTCGCCGAGCTCTTCAAAGACCTCTCCACGCTCATCATCGACCAAGGCACCCTCCTCGATTCCGTCGAGTACAACATCGAGCAGACCGCCGTGCGCGTTTCAGAGGCCGCCGTCGTCCTGCAGGAGGCGAAAGGGTACCAGGGCAGGACGGGCAGGCGGAAGTGTATATTTTTCTTGGTTTTGCTCGTCATGCTTGCTGTGACGGCGTTGGTGATCAAGATTAGGAGGGGTGGGAGGGTTCGGTCGAGGGAGCAGGGAGTGGAGACGGCTTCATCAAGCCCGACGACGGCGACGGTGGCTCCGGTTGGGACTGAGGTGGAACCCGGAGATGACGACCCTTGGGAGTCTGGAAGATCAAGGACCCGGCCTGGTAGAAATAGAAGGAGGGAACGGGTACGGACATGACAAGTCATTCTGTCGTCACTCATATTATTATACCTAAGGCTGCATGCGGATTTCATGTGGACTAATGAATTAGGAGCAAATACAGTATGTTGTGCTACAAATTAAGCCATCCACCTTCACTGGGGATCATGTAGTCAACTCGATCCGGGGGACAAATACAAGCTGTTCTTTTGAGGTTATGATACATACATACAAGTCCCCGGCAACGAAAAATAATGTTACGCCCCACCTTCAAAGACAAACGAAAATCACCGCCTGAATCTCTTATATTTTCTTGATTCAGGAAGTATGACCGCTCTCTGGCAAACCGGGCATCGTCCCGAAACGTCGATCAACCAAGGATCTAAACAGGTTTTCTAAGGGCCAAACGAAATTCATGAGTGACAGAAACATGAGGTGAGGAGAAATCGTTACGGACATGGAAGACATGACCACATTCAAGAAGTCGAAGGGGCTGCACCCCCTCCCCTGCATCCGCAAGCTTCAGCTCATCTCCACCGTCGTCATGCTGTGTCACACTGATAACAGGCTCTAGCGCACAAGTATTTTCCGATTCCGAATTCGAGTCGACGCCCAAGGATGCGCTGGCCATCGTCGTCGTCGTCGTTCTGCTCATTCGTTTCGGCTCCTCAAAGTCCATCAAGCAAATCGCGCACGCGGCGCGATTACCCTGCAGGACCACAAACGGATATTCTCCCTTCTCCCAGTGCTCTTCCCACGTCTGGGGTTCCGCAGCCTTTTCCACGTCCTCAGCCGCGCCAGGGTGGGCGGAACTTTTATTCTTGGCATGAGATGACAGCTTCCTTATAAATCGGAACCGCTTTCTAGATTCTGGGACGGAAAGCGCGGGAGATTTCGGCGGATATGCATGGGCGGGTTCTGGAACCGCCAACGTGTCTTTGAACAGGCCGTCCGGTGGTGGTGGAATATATATCACGAGGGGGATACAGTCTACGACAGACTTTGGTAGCTTTCCTATTTCGGGTTTGATCATATTTCCGGTCTGTAGCGGATGTCGGCCCATACATATAAGGATGATGTTCCAGAATAACTATTAGAACAAGGTCAGAACAAATTTAAAAAATACCGAACAAGGAACTCACAAAAAGGATAGGTGCGACTACAAAGACTACAAAGCTCAGCAGGATGACCTCGAGAACGCTCAAGTACATGAGGCAGAGAATGCCAAAGGTCAACCACCAGATATGTGGCGATGAGTGGCGGCATGTGTTGATCGATGTGTATTCCAGTATATGCGCAGTGAGGAACCAGCTGAGCGTCAGCAAAGAAGAAAGGAGCGTGAGGCTGCATCAAGGCCAAATTGAATAGGGGGTCGATGATACTTTTCAGGAACGAGACGCACCGAGAATAAAGCACCGTGTGTGGTAAATCTCTTGTGTTGCGAGGAGGGGCACCGAATTGGGCCGCACCGACTGGTTCATCATCCTGAAGCGTAACTGTATTTGACGTCCGATGAGGCGGTAGAGTGCCATTCGGCGCTCCTGACGAACGCCCTTCAGTAACACGTTGTCGTCTGCGCTCCGTGCGTCGTTTTAGCAGTTACCGTGCGGGTGGAAACGACATACACTTTGCGATCCCGCAAGAACCCCCAATATGTCAAGCTGCAAGCCAGAAGCGCCCGGACCACCCAGATGCAAGCCCATATTCCCAACGGTCGATCACAGGCCACCCATTCAGTGACACCAGGCTGCGTCGGGCTCTTCATTCGTGTCCCGGCCAACCCCAGAATGACGGAAATAACGACGATCTACCACAACGTTTTTTAGAAGGCATGCATGAACCTGGGTGATGAGAAACGCACCTCCACGAACCCCGAACACAGAGTGAAATAGAGTGCGACCATCGTCCTCCGTTCCCGTGGAGCCCCGCGCCCCACACCAAAAAACATCATCGCCCTGGAAAACCATGATCTCCGCGGGTGGGGTGCCGGTTGGGCAGTAGGCCGACCTGGCTCCCCCAGAGTTTGTGTCGACATCCTCGTGGGCTCCGGGAGAGGTTCAGACGGGACACCTGATAGAACTCTTGGCGTTTGTCTTGATGAGGGTTGTGGAAGTGGATCGGAATGGCTGCCAGGGAGCCGAGACACCTGGTGGCGATGGATGGGATCAGGTCGTCGTGGGACGTCGCCAGTGGAACGTATGCGTCGAAGGGCATCATGCTCTATAGCAGACATGGTGGTGGTGGTTGGAGATCAGGCTGGTCGTGACCGAAAGAAGCCACTTTGGGCGGACTACCGATGGGTCTGACTACGTAGATAACATCCAACCCAGTTTCACATCGGGTGCTATCCTATCCGATGTGTACCGTCATCCGTTCCCCGCCCCTTCAACTCCGAGCGACCGATCTCAGCTGTTGCCACATTGGAGTCAGTGCCTGAGCGACCGTGTTGGCGGCTGAAGAGACGTCAGGGTTGAAAAAATAAATCCAGAAACCGGTAGACGCACCGACTTCCATGCACTCTCGCTCCGTTTCGTCCACTACGCTGGTCAGAAGCGATCGGCTCCTCCAACGGTCGGGATGAAATCTGCGATGGCTCTTCTCGACCAGGAGTTTGAAATCCTGAGTCCGCATTTTCGATTCAAAGGCCCCAAAGAATTCTTCCACCGCCTGCCAAGTAACGTCTTCCACAGAGAAAGCCTTGGGGGATTGCAAGACGGGCCAAGGTACAGCATCAACCGTCAAGGGATCCTCTGTGGAAAACTTCGTCTCGTCGAAATACTTGCTTTGCTCCAAATATCTTTCCATCGCACGCTGTTGCGACCATTTCCCGTATAGCCAACTCTGTCGCTGTCGGTTTTCCTTGTCTTTCCGCGCGCGCTCTTCCCACTTTCTTGCCTCTGCCTCTTCCTGGGCCATCCTCTCTGCCTCTCGACGTTTTTGCTTCTCCTGCTCAGCCCTCGCGGCAGCAGCAGCTCGTCGTTCGGTCGCACGAAGCTCCTCCGCAAGTTCCTCTTGCCTTCTCCTAGCTGCCGCTGCTTCCCACAATGGCCTATCAGCTTCAAGTTCGGCGAGCTTTCGCCGTGATTCCTCGATCGCTGCATTGTGGGCGGCCTCCTCGTCATCCGTGGAAGTGCCGGTATCCAAACTTTCCTCCTCGTAGTCGCCCTCCATTTTTTGGGCACCTTGGGAATCTTCCTCGGTATGAATATCATGAAAGATAAGATAAATTTATTTCTACCTTGCATGCCCGGCTCCGGGACTTCGTCCAACACTTCTTGAAGGAACTGCCATTCTCGTTGCGCCTTGCGCGCTCTCGTCTCTTGCTCTCGCCGTTCCTGCCTTTTCTTCTCTCGCGAGAGACGTTTAGCCTCTAGGTCGCGCTTCGCAGTTGCAGGCGATACAGTCCTAGTGCGTTTCCTGTGCTGGGAAGGGAAATAATATCTCCCATTCCGAAATGCCTCGTCATCTCCGGAACATGTGCGGCTAAGATCACCATGTCCATTGGACTTGAGAGATTCAAAAAGTAAGGTAACTGAGAACGACGCCACATGAGAGTGCAATTATACAAGAGACTGACCCACTTACTCTTCCTCTTCCCAACGGGTTCCGTTAATGAATCGTCTTGACTTTGATTTTTTGTTAATCGTTCCGTTCGCCGTGCCAACTTTTCCCTTCTATCCTTACGATTTTTGACAGCATCTTCCTTCACTTTCAATCGTTTGTGAAGCCCGGGGATCCTAGTACCCGAGGGCATGGGTCTGTCATCCACAATCATTTCTTCAACTTCCCCCTGCTCCTCACCAGAGCTCGAATCTGACTCAATATGTACCCTTTTCCTGGGGCTTGGTGGTAGTGTCGATGGATCCGACGGCGGTGGTGTCGCGAAACGCTTCTTGCCAACTTTTGGTGCAGATGGCTTAGGGAGCCTGGGAGAAATCACGGTCAAGTTGGGATATGCTCTAACATGGCAGTCGTATAGAGGATCAAGCTTATAGATGTCCCATTGATCCTGTGAACATTCGTAAAGTCTCCTGATTTTTGAGGTTCAGAAAAAGCATGCTCAAGAGTCGAGATGGCTGAAAATCCTTACCCACATATCTCGACAACTCTTGGCCAGATTCCTTCGTCAGGGACTCCCTCATCCCTTCGCGCGCTCGGCACGAACCGCCAGAAGCTTTCGCCCGTCGGAGTCGTTTCGATCACGACGCGTTTAGGTCGATAGAGCTCTTCATTCAAGGAGAGGGTACGGAGGTCAGGGACGTCTGATGATGACGATGCCGTATGCGGGTCGAATGCTGCAAAAGATAACCTGGAACCCAGCACCCGGCACAACCGTTCTGACTGCGTCGGGTCAAGTGCGCCGGGAATGGAGCCACTGATCCTGGCCCTTGGTTTACTTTCCGGTCGGGAGTGACTTGCAGCGGGCTCGTCATGCATGAAGCCCTGCGCCATGAGACCGCAATGAGATGTTCAACTTTGCTTGGTTGTTAGCCTCTCGCACCGCGTGCTGTTGGACTTGAACATGATGACGGTGACACTGCCACCGCACGTGGTCGCGGTGTGTTTAGGGTTCGATTCCACTGCTCTTCCCGGATAATTCAGCGCCGATCCTTAATACAGCCCTAAATACGCCACAAACACTTCCTAATAGAGTACTATTCAAGTCCAATGCCTAGTAGTGATGTTGAAGGGATATAGATTTCTAGGAGTTTGTTAGGATCAGATGGATTGTCCAAACAAGCGGTGACTCGTCCTGCGTCACAGATCTCAAGATATTAAATTCATTTGATCATCGGCCCCTGTACCTGCAAATCACCTTCAACACCATGACTAGTCTCCGGACATTTCAGACAGAGATAGAGCAGATACACCAGAGGGAAGTTGCCAAACAGCGGTCCCATGCTCCTGCCCCCATCGCCGATAAAGAGAAAGCGAGCAGCAAGAACCCACTACCACCCCCAGCGAAGGGCAAGGCCAAAGAGGATGGGGCCATCCTACAGACTGAGAACATTCTGCTCTCCAATGTGCCCGAGGTCGAGGAAAAAATCTTGGTACGTTGCAGTGTCCCATCTCGTGTTCACCCCATCAACAAATATATCGTCCCGCCAGGATCTATTTCTTTCGAATGCACCAGCCGATCATGAAAAGGCTCGCGAGATGATCTCTGAACTTCTCACTCAACACCGCGGAGAATACGTGCTACGAATAGGGCAGCAGCCATCACATACGATATTATATGCAGGCGCATTGACGGATGCCTCCGACGGCTGGACGGGTCTAGAGCGCACCGAACAAGACTTGGATGTATTCAAAGAACGGATAATAAAAACTGTAGAGGACGTCGGCGGAAAGGTAGGACGGCCCTCGTTCGTCTTCTTCATCGCGCGATCTGTTGAACGTCGCGGCAGACTTCTGTTTTGTTCGAGACGCGGACCGGCCATCCACGGGTATCGCTACTACTGAGGCTGCCTCCGCCAAGCGTTTCATTAACTCCAGAAGTCCGATGTGCAGTCGTGGGGAATGTCGACAGCGGGAAATCCACCACCTTGGGCGTTTTGACGCGTGGTAAGTTATCCTACTCGCCGTGCTTCAGGTCATCCCACCTTTGATTTAGGCGCGTTGGATGACGGAAGGGGCCGTGCTCGCGTTGGGCTGTTTCGCCATAAACACGAGGTGGAGACTGGGCGGACTTCGAGCGTCGGCATGGAGGTATCACCGTGTTGCTTGAGATACGTCCAATCCCATAACCCGATGCTAGATCCTAGGATTCGGTCCTTCTGGAGCTCCCATACTCCCAAGCACGTCAAACACCACGGACCCAGACGTCATTCGCCGAGAGAAGTTAGGATGGGAAGAGATATCTATTCAGGCAGCTAAAATTGTATCCTTCAGTGGTAAGTTACTTACAATCCAACCCACTGTCATCCATCGTCCAAACCTGTGCCGTCAGACCTTGCCGGCCATGAACGATATCTGAAGACGACACTGTATGGCTTAACTTCAGGAGCACCGTCTTGCGTTATCTTAATTGTTGGAGCTAACGCTGGGTTAATCGGGATGTCGAAAGAACATCTATCCATTGCACTAGCTTTAAGTGTTCCCGTCGTTGTGTGTATAACGAAGGCAAGTTCGTATTGCTCATAGCCCTTTTCCCGCGAGACTGATTTACTCTTGAAGATCGACATGACCCCAGCGAATGTCATGGCTGAAACTATCAAGCAAGTCGTGAAGATCCTCAAGAGTCCAGGATGCCGGTTTGTGGGGTCCTTGGTCACTAGGAATTGTCGTCATTCACGAAACGTGCGCTCAGGAAAAATCCTGTATTTGTCAATTCAATTGAGACAGCAGTTGAAGTTGCAACGTCTTTTGGCAACGATCGGTCAGTTCTTGCTTGAACGTTATCCCAACGAATTCTCACAACTCGATAGGCTATGTCCAATTTTCCGGATATCGAACGTTACAGGGGAAGGTCTTGACTACGTATACACTCTTCTTCCTCCTGGAAGCTTTATTGATTCGCGTTAGGTGCGCACGTTCTTGAATCTTTTGCCATCCAGTGAGGCGGATAGTGAAAAGTTTGCCATAAATCAACCTTTGGAGGTAAATTCGTTCATATTCGAATTTGTGCCCACTTCCATTACTAATTCTTCATCAGTTCTCTATAACAGAAGTCTGGTCCGTACCCTACGTAGGCACTGTCGTGAATGGTATCGTGAATGCGGGAAGCGTCAAGACGGGAGACTCTGTTCTCCTCGGCCCAGATTCCAATGGAAACTATACAGCGACGTCTATCAAGAGTATGCAAAGAAAAAGGTTCGTAATGGTTTTTGTCGATGTCGTGAATGATTTATCTGAAAGCTCTTTTGGTGACATATAGGGCTAATGTAACAACTGCGGAAGCAGGACAATGTGTATCATTCGCTTTGAAGCGAGTGCGCAGAGCTGCTGTCCGAAAAGGGATGGTCCTGGTTTCCAAATCCGACAATCCTCCTCGCGGTGGGTCATTCACATATGCTTCTTGATGGCGCCTCGTAACTCCCAGGGATAGCTATTCGACAATTCGAAGGCCAAGTGCTTATTCTCTAGTACGTTGTCTTTCCTCTCGAGTCGCAATCTGATTCCATTCAAACCGCAGTCACAATACGACATTACAGAAGAATTACCAGGTATGATCAATGAGTCTCTACTCCTTCACTTGACCAATCAATCGTTTTATAAAGGCGATGCTACACTGTGGTGTACGTTCCCATCCACCGATTGTTTTTTGACGGATGGTTGATATGCGGGTCTAGGCCATCCGACAGACTGTCAGGATTATAGATATGGACCATCCACAAGGTGTCCTACGTACAGGCGACAGGGCGACCGTGCAATTCGAGTTCATCTCTCATCCAGAATTTATCAAGGAGGGCATGAAGCTGCTTTTTAGAGAGGGAAAGACAAAGGTTACCAGTCTCTTTACACGATTCGTTATTTTTTGCTGAAAATGGCCAGGGTCTCGGGGTTATAACTCGGCTTCTTTGACAGTCGTAAACGGTTGTAACGCCGTTTGGAGAGTATCGTTATTATTGGGGTGCAATGTGTGTTAAGTAATGTGTAATGTACCATCAGCCGTCCAATGACGTTATAATCGACCCTGAACGGGAGAAACACATAACCTTCCACTGCTCTTTGCGAAAGGCTGCAAGCATAACCCACTTTCGCAACAACCGACTACGAGTGCGCAATGGCCATTCAATGACAAAAGAGCCGGTCACCCTTTTCTTTCTGAAGCTCGGGGTTCCACAACTCCCGGGCTTGTGCGTTCTTGTGGGACATTAGACGGCTCCACCGGTGCCTTTCTTGACTACGGGCACAGGTGGCCTCTCGTTTCCTTACCACTCTTATCTCGTCGCCCTTGACTTGCATGGCTGGATTCTACACCCAGATTCAAAGTTCCGCCGTTCCTTTGGTATTTATCCCTCTGCCCTCCATTGCTTGCGATAAAATTCACGGCGGCCATTGCCATGCAGTATCTCAACGCCGAAACGCCCTACCCGTCATTGGGATCAGAAAAATCGGGTCTTACTGGTTTAGACCCCCACGTCAGCATTCTCATCCTCACTGACTGGTCCTTCGTTACAAATGCCGAATATAGTATTCTCTCTCCGCTCACCCACGGCACTGGGATTTTGCCGTTTCCTTGGATGCTGTCGAGCCCGACGATGAACTCCACAATCCACGGGGGGTGACGCGAGATGTTGACATTTCTGGCGCGTTTTTCTCATGGAGGGGATTCAGCAACTTTGGTTGTCTTCTCGTGCTTGTCGTGGGATTGATCACACTCTTGTGAGTTTCCGAGCTTTGAGTCTTTGTTATGTAGTTCATCCTTGCTGGCAGTCTCGGCTTCCCCCTCGTCAAACATTTCACCCGATCTACTTTGTCTAAGCAAGGGGGTTTCAACCTTGGTGGTATCAATGCCAGTGGCCAGGTCAGCAGATAAATCCTTCGTAGTTCATTGAACCCGTCTTCAGTTTTTTTTTTTTTTTAATTTGAAGATACCGAAAATGGAAGGGAATTGGGGTGTTATAGACCTCGAGACTCCCAAGGAAGTTTATACCAAAGCATCTTTTACGGACGGCACGAAATTGACGTTGGTGTTCTCTGATGAATTCAATGTGGATGGGAGGTCATTTTATCCTGGTGATGATCCCTATTGGGAAGCAGTAGACCTGCACTACTGGGTATGTCAACCTCCATCTTTGCGACAAGTGTTACGAATATTGTTCTCGTAGGCGACCAAGAACCTTGAGTGGTACGACCCAGAAGCCGTTACGACAGCCAACGGATCACTTGTTATTACCATCTCGCATAAACCCAGTCACGATCTAAATTACCAGGGTGGTGAGCATGCATATCCCGATATTCAACTATGATTGAGAGCTGAGAATTTTTCAAAGGCATGGTAACCACCTGGTCCGTTTCTTTGTCCTCTCTGAATGACCCCTCGTCTCTGAAATTTATATACCCAGGAACAAATTCTGTTTCACTGGAGGTTATATTGAAACATCCGTTCAACTTCCTGGAGCCAACAACATCCTGGGATTTTGGCCCTCCGTATGGACACTTGGGAATCTAGGACGGGCGGGGTATGGCGCCTCATTGGAAGGACTGGTAAACATCTTCGCGGAAACCTAGCTATATTTCGAACTCATCTCTACCTCTAGTGGCCTTACACGTACGATGCCTGCGACGTTGGTACGGCGCCCAACCAGACTATCAACGGACTGCCGGTTGCAGCGACGAAGAACGGCGACCAGTATTACAAAGGACGTCTTTCGTTTCTACCAGGTCAACGCCTTTCTCGATGCACATGCCCTGGCGAGAGCCATCCTGGACCAGTTCGTGCCGATAATTCATATGTGGGACGAGCCGCTCCTGAAATCGACATCTTCGAAGCCCAGGTGAGACCTGTCATCCCAACGCTCGTGAATTTCCTCAATGGGCAATATCAGGTCAATCCGGATCATTTGGTAGGACAGGTTTCCCAGTCTGCCCAGTGGGCGGTAAGCTTCCCTCTTCCTTAAGGCCATACACTGACGAACCGGCAGCCGTTCGACGAGTCCTATAATTGGAAAAATACGTCCAGCAATATGATCATACCCAACTTGACCGTTTCGACATTCAATACGTATGTTGGGGGGGTTACACAGCAAGCGACCTCTGTGGTCACCTACACAGATCCACTGGCATATGAACAAGGCGGCGGGTATTCGGTTTACGGTTTCGAGGTCAGATTTTGCTGACTACTGACGTGTTTATGTGCTGATTCTACACCCTCAGTATAAACCCGGTAAGGATGGATATTTCCACTGGTTCAATCATGCCATTCACTCATAGTGCATCTGCAGGATTTGATAATGCGGTAAGTGTTGCTTTATGCTGAAAATCCCTTGGCCCATGACCCATGCATGCATCACAAGTATATTACATGGATATCGGATAACAAGATTAGTTGGACGCTGTTAGCCCCAGGTCTGGGTCCCAATGCAAATGTGCAGATTTCGGCACGGCCGGTTCCTCAAGAGCCCATGGTGAGCATTGATCTTCGCTCAACCAGCTCCATTCCATTATGTGCCTAGTACATCATCGCCAACCTTGGCATGTCGGCGAACTTTGGCCCGGTTGATTTCAACCATTTGACTTTCCCATCATCGATGCATATCGACTACATTCGTGTCTATCAGCGATCCGATGCCATAAATGTTGGGTGTAACCCTAAAGATTTCCCGACTACCGACTACATAAATGGGTACGAGTTTTATCCCTCTTTTAAAGGATCATGTCACTCATCCTATGTTGCTTAGATATATTGAAGCTTATACTAATCCTAATCTTACGACGTGGGTTGGGGACTTCAATCAACAGTGGCCGAAAAATTCCTTGGTCACTGGATGCTCATAGGTTGTCTTGGCGCAGTAAATACTCGTTTACTTTTTTTTTACAAGCTTTGAAGCCTAGCGCTTACGGACTTGCCTTACTCTCTTAAACTTACATTAATTACTACCACAAACTACTTCAATAGCTGTCGTTTATGCATTCTCAAAGATCCTCACTCTAGATACTGACAATCATGTCCTCGAATTAATTCATAGGGTAGCGGGGTATACTAGAGTACAGTGAAATCAATCGTCGGATTGTACTTTTAACTTAATTACATGGTCCGAAGCCGTCTGTCGTCTTCAAGCCATCCCTTTCCTCATATTGTCATATTGACTCTTCTCGTATCTCAACCAATTCTCGCCCTTCTTCAGCCCGCCCATGGACTCCTTGACAACAGTCAAAAGGCTCCTACCAGGCTGAGGTTCCTTGCCGGGTCCTTTCTCCATTCCCTCCCTTTCCGATCCCTTATCTCCACTCAACTCCCAAAACATGCTTCCCGCGAAACCCTCTTTCTTGATCCACTGTCCCTTCCAATGAGCCACCTCTTCGCTATCATAGCTGACCATCTCCTTCGTCTGGTTATGATACGCCCAACTGGCTATGGCGTCGCGGTCGAACATGGGGTGAGATCCTGGAAGAGGCAGTGCGCGGTAGTCGTACACCCCCTGCTCCCAACTGCCCCCGCCGATGCCCGAGAACGGCGTTCCGGGGCCTTCCGTCTTCATGAAGGAGCGACCGTACAGAGGTATGCCCAAGACGATCTTGGAGCGTGCAACTCCGTGGGAGACGTAATGCTGAATGGACTCGGACGCGCTGATGGGTCCACCAAAGAGGTTTGCTTGGTGATTGGCAATCTTGTCCCATGATCCGGCTGAAAAGCAGGATCAAGATGGTAGTCAATCTTTTATTCTTCACCAGACGCACAAAAGTCATAGGCCATCATGTTCCAAAAGTCCAGCGATTTGTCCATTTCCGCTATGTGGAGCTTCTTGTAATTGTCGGGACCGCAGGGTGCAGCTATCTATGGAACGGTGCGGTGGGTGAGCACGGAGTACGATGGCGAATATGCAAAGGCACTTACGGTGAGTAGAAACTTATAATGAGCACCCTTTTCATGCGCATGGCGGTCAAGTGCTGCACGCAATTCTCGTAGCAGCGCAACATATCCTCTAGCCTGCTCATCATTGGATGGATACTCGTAATCGACATCCAGTCCGTCCAATCCATAGTCTTCCAAAAGCTTGACAGACGATTCGACAAATCGTGCTCGATGGGCCGGCGAAACGACGATGGGATGGAAGGTTGGTGAATAGGTCCAGCCGCCGATGCTGAGGAGGACTTTGAGGTGCCGATTTGCCTTCTTGAGATTATAGATCGCCTTGAAGTTTCCGTACAGGTTGTGCCCCGCGTCATTCCACGAGTCGCCTGGATAGTGTATGTCCTTGTCGGCCCAGGGGTCAGAGAGGACAACCTCGCCTGTATCAGCTCTGAGGTTTGCAAAGGCGTAGAGAAGATGGCTTAAAGGCGCATATGATCAGGAGTTTTCAGCCAAACATGATGAGTGGGTGACATACGTGAGATCTTGGGTAGGGATGAGAGAGGGAGGATATTTGCGTCCATATATTCCCCTGCAAGGGCTATTGAGTATGAAAACAATGAAAAACCACGTAGACAAACCAATTCACGAAGCTGTAGAGGAGGTTAGTTACTTCAAGTTAAATCTGACAGATGCACTGACTATCCGACACTAATTTTTCCGTGTTCGTGCATTGGAATATCTGTAGGAATGGGTTCAGAGGTATCTACAGGTGAGATGGAGGGGATGATGGAAGTTGGAGGTGGAGGCGGAGGTGGATGGGGCAACGGACTCCGGACTGCGGATGAATCGGACCACCATTGACCGGCTTTGAATGACGCAAATGCAACCACAATCACCGAGACAGCGAACAAAATCAGTCGACGACGCGGATTGGATTCCTGACGGAGAGGAACGTCTTTGATAGAAGATTCCTGGTCAGTATTGGGGACTCGCTCATAAGGTTGGGCCATAGGTTAACAGGACATCACAGCGACACAGCCACAAATATCCTCCAGCACCGCGTCATGCCTCCCCAGAGTCAATTGAACTTCAACCTCTTGAATGACCGCTGTGCGAATTGCTATAGTTCAATTTTGGTGATGAGATGAATGCAGGTTTTAAATTTAAGCGTTACGAGCTGACTCTCATGGTTACGCTGACTGGAATAGCCATGGATAATTTAGACGCTTTGAAACATTATCTTAGAGAGACACATATACAAGAAAGCCAATCAATACCGAAAACCTGGAAGACCATCTATGCGTCACCGATGGGCTGACAATCCCTGTTTCCGATTGCCCATCTACGGCCCTTGTCTGCAAATAAACCGACAACGGCGATCGCCAACGTGGTGAGAATACTGAACACGCAAGACACGATGTCGACGATGTAACTATAGCCCGAAAACATACCCTTGAACAACCGACAGCAACAACCCCAAGATGAAAACACACCAACACGCGCGCGTTCGAACGTCGGGTAACGAGAACGGTGATACAGATCTGTGACTGGCTGCGTTTTTGATTAAGATGCCCAGGCGAGAGTCGTGCAAAAAAAACGAGACGCGAAGGGGACGAACCGTGGAGTAGAAAAAGGTTAACGACGACTCTCCAAATTCTTCTCCTGCGTGAATGGGTGCTGACGCCGAACACGATGGCGCAAAGTGCTGTGGAAGCACACTAGGCAGCTAATACCACACAATACCGTGCTGTTCTCCGCCCGAAGCCGAGCTGCGTATTCTCCTTTTCGCATTGGTCCAAAACTTTGGACGAGAAGTAGCGATACTCAGGCGTAGCTTTGGGGTGTGTAATACGTTTCATTTTCGACTGGCAGCGCCTAGAAAGGCCAAGTTTCCACATTCTGTTCATCTGGATACTGGACAACGAGCCTTTCAACGGCGATCAGTAATGGAGCAATGGGGTTCGAAATAAGTATAGGGGAGGTATACCAGTCGGAACGAACGTTCGATACAACATTCTGCCGTGTTGCATTATTAAATATGTCTGGAAGATCGGGTAATCCGATCTCACAAGCATCAGTGCGCGAAGAAGATCACGATATATGAGATTTTGCGCATATCCTTCCGTTTCAAAGTTGGAGCGGGAGCTGTGGAGTCATGTGGAGCACTAGTGGAATATGACATCATTCATATGTTTCCCTCCATGTGGGATCGACTTGTTTGAGTGAAGTCATCTCGTTAACGTTGTGAGCCAGTACACATGAGTCGCTGTTTGTTGCCGTGGTTAGAAATCACTCCGAGAAGCCGGAAGTTCGAATCGTCCCTGGGACAACTTTTGCACGCCGAGTGCTCCTCCTCGCCACAGGATGAACATCGAAGATCCCCGTCGTCAGCCAGGTCTACATACTTATAAAGAAAAAACTGTCCCAGGGAGGATTCGAACTTCCGGCTTCTCGGAGCACCAACAGAACCACAACGAGATGATTTAACCACTAATCGACAAGGACGACAACTCATGTACGATAAGGTAATATGTCGTACTTGTAGTTACGTCTTATACTTACTTTGGCTTTCGCTTTCGCTTTGAGTCCAGTAGTAAGTTATTTTAGTCGTGATCTGGTCGTTGTTTGAGCAGGTCTCCTCCGGTTTGCTTGCTACATTGAATCGTCGTCCGAAGGAGTCTGTCCGCCGCAGTGCCAGGATCGCTGCAGGTCGTCCTTCTCCAACCTCAAGTCTCCTCTGCATTAACCGGAAGGAGGCACAGAGCCCAAAGCGCTCAAGATATGGCCTATCGTTTCGCGCCAGGAGGAAGCCGTTATCATCGACAAGGTTGTCGACAGTCGTCCGGGATGCGGCTCCCTGAAGTCTCGTTCTCGGCCACCGTCCAGAACATTCGGCGCCAAGCTGTTGAACCCTATTTCGACGCCCGAGTTTGGTAATCGCGAACTGCACGCGAGGAGGGAGAGGTCTAGGGGATGTCAATGATTGGGATATGGCATCTCTGTCGAACGGAACTATTCCATCCATGGCCCATGATTTTTTTGTGGGAACATCTCTACCGGCACGATCTTGAGCAAACGGAGACTTGACGTCCAAGGCAAAGAGAGCCTGGAATTCCATGATGCAAGACGTTGTGTTCCTTCCAATCGAATTTTATTCTTCAGATCATATTGAATCGCTGCCATTGACACGAAGAACGAAACTTCCGTTGATGTTCTCGAATTGGTTCGGGGGGATATGCAAGGACCTTTCGCATGGATCGACCCACTCTTAGGCCTTTTCCGCGCTGGACGTCATCGACACTGACAGGAATGGATGGAATGTGACTATACTATGGCGGTCGCCTGACGTTCCACGCCAAGTCCATGGCAGCTACTTATTTTGTAACATGACGTCCTCACATTGACAATAGACAGCAAGATTCGGACTCTTTTTGGTACCCGCTACCTAAATAAATGAATTTCATTGTCTAAACTCCCGTTGTAACCCAAGCCCAAAATTTTCATAGCGCGCCGCAACACAGATTTCATTCGCTTGTACGTATGATAACAAAAGCCACTGCTTGAGATGAAATAAGATGTGGATCTTGACGTACAATTACCGTGAAAGGTTCAACTTAAACCCTCGGAACGGGAGTAACAACTCTAGGATACCGGGCAGCAATCATCTAGCAGAAAATTAATATCAAAGCACTTGAAAGTCTGAAAGGAAATCACCCCGAAGAGAGCAGGAGCGCGGACAACTAAAACTTGTGGGTCTTCCCCGAGACCAACGAATCTAAAGAGAAAATAAATGTAAGTGGAACACGCGCTAGGGAGAACTAGTTCCAATACATGGTGGATACGCCAGCCTCGACTGCTGATGACAAAGTTAGAGCTGGAATAAAGCGCTCAGAAAGATACGGTAGGAAAAAACGATTGGGGCTGCCTTACAACATTGAACCGCAATCAAGAACGCGAAAAGCAGGACTGGGGCGGTGTAGTTCCCGCCGGCGTTATAGGACGGTGCTGTGACTGAAGAACCACGGAATGAACATGACAAACTATCACAAAAGTTGTCAAAGACCTACGACGAAGATAGAGATATGCAAATAACGAGCATATTACGCCGATAGCATAGGCTCCCCAGGTCAATGCTGATAAATACGTTAGTCAACGCAGCAGTTGGAACACAATCATTTGGCGCACTCATTCCAACAAGAGAGTCATTCACGAGTGCATCGATGCCTGATGATTATCTTTCAGCCAAAGAAAATCGTCTGGCGCAAGGTTTGGAACAAACCGCGATCTTTGAACAACCTCCACGTGTCCTTAGCCGCTGGGATGTAAGGCTTTCCGTACAGCGCTGTGTAATCCGTGTGAATACAAACGAGAGAATCGAGTGATAGCGTACATACCAATCTCAATATAAGCATATCTGTATCCTCTCTTAAGCGATCGCCCGGCCGTGCAAAGGTATACTACATACCTGTTAAACCACTCCACAAGTGACTCTATGCACCCAATAAAACATGAGGCACAACAAGCCAGGATGGCCCCCACGGCTGCAAAGGAAGACTCTGAACTCTTTAGCCTAAGGCATCGTTTTTTCCTTGCATATTACGCACGATTACCCTCGGCACCCCCAATATTGCGGACCATATTGAGAATCAGTCTCAGAAGCTCAAGAATGGTCACGATCAGCGAGCCAAATGCGATAGATCCGAGTGAAAGCGTAGAAGCCCTGCCGAACGCAGATAAGGTGGGGTGCTTGGGCTCATCAATTCGGTGAGATCCCGTTCAGCGTCACAAGATTTTCTGTACGTACCATCTGGCCAAGTTCTCGTGGCCCGAAATAATACCATGCGCCATAGGGTCCACCAGCGAGTGTAGAAAGCGCGACATTCTTCACGACTTCAGAGGTCCAGAGAAACGAGAATGTCTCGAAGAAAACGAGTCCTGCGACCTTTTCCGAGGAACAACTTGTTGTCGCGCAACCTGTTGAAGGATAATGTCAGGTCCTCACTGGTTGATCAACGGTGCTTGGCTTACTTGGATTACCAGGTGTGAATTTGGAATATCTAGAAAGCATAGGATGTGAGAAGCCGAGGATACTTCCTTCTACAAAGGCTTACGTCGCGGTGACAGTGAACGTGAACCAGCTACATTCTGCTGCGTTAGAGAAAAGTCAAGTGTTGAAACAAGCAGCAGCGTACACAGCAAGGCCTGCCTGAACAAACAGAGCCCCGAAAGCTACCACATATACACTGAGGTGATGCTTTGAGACATCCATGACAACTTGGAGGAGGAGAGACGCGAGCGGAATGCGAGATCTGAATCCAAAGTAGGCAAACACGGATAGGACGGCGATGAGGGTGTAGATAATGGCTCCGGCTACATTAAAGAAGCACGGGTGAATTAGTGGAAGTTTATACGGTGGGAACGATGCTTACACCAATACTTGGTGATCCAGAAGTAGACACATATCCCACTGAAAAAAGGGTAATAATGATATCACAAGGGAACAACACTAGAAATCGAGGCTGATGCCTTACATATTCAGCGCGATAGTTAGCACGAGAGTAATATGCATGATCATGCGGGTGAAGGCACGAGTGAGCATGAGGTAGATGACTGATAGGACGATTGCTGTAGCTGATATGAAAAGCAGGAGGAAAGCGGTGCTCCTGTGCAAAATCGGTGTGAATTGGGAGTGCAGCCAGGCATGGAAGACTGACCGATTCAGGGTAAAGGAAGAACCATTATGCGCGCCTGGTTTCCCTAGACCTCCCCCAAATCCGTTGGAAGAAATCCATGAATGCAGCACATAGCCTGACAAGGCCACATATCCGAGAAACTAGAGCCAGGGATTCTAGAGACGAGATATCAAGCCAACCATATACGCACCTGAAGGATGAATAGTATGAGGAAGATAGGGTCATTGATCCTCTTCTTTGGCTGGAATCGACCGTTTTCGAAGGGTGTTTTCTGGTCGGTTGGTTCAGATGGCTGAAGCTGAGAGTAGGTCAGTTGATAGTGAGGGGTAGGACCGGGATAGGGTGGCTCCATGGATGGTTTGGGGGATGAAGATGGTGGCTGGATCCAACGTGGCTCTGCTAGACTGAGACTTCATTCTCCCTGTTGGTTGTAATTTGATGAACGTTACATCATGATTTATCGTCCGTCGAAGTCGTAATAACCATCATACTATGCTGTACACTGGATCTGGCGCGACCTACCAACGGTAAAATACTGATTTCTCACCTCCCTCGCTCCTTATACCTTGGGTAGCACTGCCAATGTCACTTTTTTACTCATACGGTGCTTCCGCTCCCTTTTTGTGGCAGGAAAGGGATATTGGTGGTTTCGTCTTTTGGTGAGTTGAGGTGGGTTTTCACGTCGCCGTGCTTCGGCCGTGCGAGCTTTGAGACGATCACCGCTAAACCCATGGCGTCACTGTTGGGTGTTCCTGGCAAGTCCCGCGTTCCAAGCCCAAATGGGGAGGCAGTCAGCCTCGGTGAATGGCATCACTGGACGACAACGCGAGCCGCGGCAGGTCTGACTCACCGTTGGCAGGTCGCGCCAGATCTAGTGTGCAGCATAGTATTAGGATAGTCCCTTGTACATACGACAGCCCAATTATTGTTTAACATATAGTATACGAAGAAGGAACACAAAACGGAGGGTCATGCAGTGTGTGGCAACGTATGCTTGAAACGCACCACCAGCACAGTGACGTTATCTGTGGTATGATGCGAAAGGGCGTGTTGTAAAAGTCTTGAGCTCGCTTTTTGTGCGTCGTCGATATCACGCACGAGGTCGATAGCGCTCTGGTCGTTGGCAACGTCCCATAACTGATGAAAACAAAAATGGATAATAAGCACCAAGGAAAGAAGTACTAAAAACTAACCCCATCGCAAGCCAAGATCACAAACTCATCTTCGTCAGATAACTCGGTTTCAGTCGTGTATGGCGAGCCGACTACGAACTCCTTCATTGCTGAATCGCCCAGACTCCGGGTGACTGCCAGCACACCGTTGACGCGCCCGCTCATGACAAACCCGCCTGCGTCGGTTATGCGTTTCGCTTCTCGCCTGTCAGACCCCTTGTGATCGTACGTCAACCGGATCGCCTTTCCATTCCGGCAGAGCACGGCCCGCGCGTCGCCAGCATTAGCTGTGTACAGCATGCGCCGCGAGGTCACTGGGGGTACGGTGATTCTGGCACCAGTGGCGCCATCGAAGCGCAACGGGGACGAAGAGCGAGGTGTCCCGGGCGTGGAACTGGAACCCCCCCCGCCGGTAAGACTCTTGAGCGCGGCACGAATCCGGTTCCTGCCACCGGACTTTCTCTGCTTCATCTTGGATTCGTCACTCTCAGCACCGCTACTCTGAGCGCTTCCGAACTCATCGGCGTCGGTGGGCAAGTCAGTAGGAGGTGTCGCCGGTAGAGCGTCGAGGAATGATTGGCATCCATCGGCATCTTCGATGCGAAGGAAAGCCGTCACTGCGGTGCAGCCAGAATGGATCTTGCCTTCGGATTCTTCGCACATTTTAGAGAGGCTCTGATCGACCTTGTGGAAAGTTTCGTTGAAGACGTCAGGGACGGTCTTGGCTGGTGACTCATGTAAAGAGGACAAGAGATACTGGATATTGTTGAACACAGAATCAGACCGACAAAAGGAGTTGACAGACCTCGTGAAAGTGGTTTCCACACCATTCTGCGGCATGTTTGCCTGCATGACCGTCGAAGACAGCAAAGAAGCCTTGGCCACGGATGGAATTGAAATCGGTGACAAATGAATGGGCATCCTCCATCGTTCTCCGTGCGCCCTTGTCCTCTGATATTCCAACCTGGTATGCAGAGTTTTTGGTCGCATGTCGATTCAAGATCTATGAGGTGGCACTGTCAGTGATGCAACGTGTCTTGAAGAGACTGCGTACTCCGTAGGTATCGAATTCAGCAGCGGTGATAGTTTTCGAGCGGGCATTTGGGGAGTCGGAGAACCGGGGGTTGATGTTCATGGTTCAGGTTTAAGTGAAAAAGCAAAGTGGATGGGTGATTTTATATGGCGACGATGGGCAAAGCGGGAGATCTATTGTTCATCATGCATAGTGGCCGGCAGTGGCCGGAATTGTTGGCTATATGCGCATTTTCGGCCTTATCGTCCTCTGACAGGCCTGTGCATGTCTCAGCAACCCGCCGCTTCAAAGCCTTCGCTCCAGGGCGTCAGAATCAAAGCCAGGAAAGGCGCAGTAAAAGCCCACGCGAAACACGAGCCCTCGGGTACGACTCAATCCAAATCCCAGCTTTAAAAGCCCCACCATTGATCACCTCAATCCAGTCTTCAGAGACCAGCTTTACAAATACTTTGAAACCGTAACACCTGGGGATTTCGATTCATTCACCACCAAGTTAATCCAAGCAGGTTCCCAGCTCGAATTCCTCAAATATGCAGATGGCCTCTTCGAAATCATCCTCGTCGGAGGCCTACTCCAACCGGGAGGCAGCTATATCGACGAAGGTGCTCCGCTATCTCCATTCACGGTTTTTCATGCCAAGGAGCCGGTCGAGGCCGAGGACATAAAACGGTACATCGATGTCCTCAACAAACTGATCAGAAGGTCTCCACCTATCTTCCCTCTCACATCCATCCGATCTCAAGTTATCTAGGTACAAATATCTTCAAAAACCTCTTGAAGAATCAGCTCTGCCCGGTCTCCTTCAATACATCAACCGATGGTCGCCTACGCAGAGGGACAAACTGTCCATCGCAGTCGGACTCTTGATTTCCCAAGGGTTGGCTAGTGCTTCGTGTCTGCAGAGTCTTACCAAAGACCACTTGGTGAAGAACGGTTCGTAGTCCAGTTCTTGCCCACCCTTGCCACCCTTATTCCCTACAGACGTCTCGATAAGCGTTTTGACGCTCGTTTTCCGCGCCTATCTCCTCGACCAGACCATGGACCATCTCGCGGGCTCTCTCAAGAAGGGCGGTATCAAAGATCTTCTCGCATTTTTCCCTCCTACCAAACGCGACAGAAAAACTTTGGAAGATCATTTCAGGAAAGAAGGCCTCCCTCAGATCGCAGATTGGTACTCCAAGAAACAGGACGGCGTCATCAAGGCGGAGCTCGTGAAGACCCTTAAAGAGTTGTGTGAAAAAGAGGACACACCCGATCAAGTGAGTTGTTCTTTTGCAAGGGACAAATTTCATGTATTTATTTGCCCCAGATCATCGCAGCGGTCAAGTCCCACCAGGAGGAACTACCACTTCCCCAGGACGAGCTCGTCCAGTGCATCTGGCAGGGTCTCATGTCTTCTGTAGACTGGAGCGCCCGACCTGACCAGATCGAAGGCCTTGCATTGCGGGAAGTCGGGGTGAGTTTCCGTTTTGACACAGTCGAGTATACAGTCCTGAAAGACCGTGACAGAAATATGCCCCCATCCTTCTTCCATTCTGCAACAGTGCCAAGAATCAGATCTCTCTGATCAACTGCGTACAAGTGTATTGTTACGAGGACACGCGCGTAATCAAGGCGTTTCCTCAGATCCTCAAGGTAGGTTTATCACCACCATCCAGATCATTGCTTCGTAACATTGCCATATAGGTTTTGTATAACAAGGACTGTATTTCTGATCAGGCTATCATTTATTGGTACCAGAAGGGTTCCAAACCCCAGGGTAGACAACACTTTTTGAAAAGCACCGAGCCATTAGTCAAGGTAGGTTTGAATTACCTGATATTCAAGAAATGTTGACAAATTTGTCTTTTAGTTTTTGCAGGAGCAAGATGATTCAGAAGAAGAGGAGTAATTGAGATGGGTGGCCACTGGATGCTCCACGTTACTACTGGGTTCGTCGAGGCATTCACATTGAAGGGATGGCCACCGTACATTTCGCTTCTTCTACCATGAGATCATTTTTTTAAGAGTCATCGGTACGATATACAAATACAGCCGAGAACAATGATGACAATCGTTACATGTTCATCAAAAAAACAAATAGTTAGAGCCAGACCTGCAAGTGGACAGGTGCGACTTCTGTCCGAAGATTTTGGGTGTGTCGCAGTACTTGGCAAGTCACGAACCATCTCTCCACCTGCCTCCGACCAAAATTCTGCCAGCAACTACTTTTTTTTTCGCCTGCGCTTGGCAGGTTCGCGTGATGGTTCTTCTCCCTGGTCATTATCTGCGGGCCGTTTTGCCGGGCGGCTCGCTTGGGGTTCTGAAGTTTGGCGTGATGGCCCTTCTCCACGGTCAATGTCCACAGGCCGTGTTGCCGGTGCCTCCACCTTGCCCGCAAGAAGACCGCTCCGTTGCACGGAATCGTCCACAGGCCGGGAGGTTGACCCTTCAGTGGGGGTGGGTCTAAACGGTGCCAACCGCCTCTCGATGTAACCTTTGCGGCGCTCCACCTCCTTCCTCGTAAGTTCCTCATACAGTGATCCCTCATCACCACGATGTGGAGGGTTTTCTCGAAATCTTCCAAAGTCCGGTTGAGCGCTGCAACCGTGTATTTGATGATTCCATGATATTCATATGCTCGATACCGGGGTCCGGTATCCCAGGTTCAGCTTGTGCCAGATAGTCAAAAGCACTGGCTTCACGGGGTCGAAAAAAGGGTGGAAAAGTGGAAATACGTCGCTTTCCATTCGTTCTGGGTACTCGAGCAGTCTGCCTTTGAATTCTACCGGGTCGTCCGCATAGAACAGCCTCTTGACAAGTCGAGAAAGCCTGGATGTGGATCCATCGTGTCTTTCAAGTTCTTCGTGCACAGCATCCGCCCCGGGACCTTTGCGCGTGAGGGCAAGATAGACAAGGATCCATAACAGAGACTCCACATCGTGGATGCTGTCATGAAAAAAAGCTGCTCCTGTTGGGGTTGGCTATTCGGAGCTGCTTGTAGTGATCATCGTCCGAATCTGCTTCCCAGACAAACCGGTCAGCGGGTGTGTAGTTGTCCATCGTGCGGGGGGGTATTCGGGAAGTAAGTCGCCCCTCGCAACTTCACAGGAAATGAAGGTTCTCGTGCCCTAGGCCACCAGTCAGCCTGGACATTTCAAGGCAGCTGTGGGGTGACACTCACGGTTTTCTGGGATCCTTGTATGTTATGCTCCCTGAATGTAGGTCGTTCTTCTATCAGAAACTAGAAAACATTGAGCTTGAAATTAGACCAAACCCGAGAAAATAACTATGAATAGTGGGAACACACATCGTCAGTCCACTCTAGGTCCTCGACCGTGTATATTTTGCCATTAGTAGCAGGTAGGCTGCAAAGATGTAAAGCGGCTCTGATGTAATCATGAGCACGATTCATGCCAACAGCCGCTGCGGCCTTGGAAATGACGCCTCTGTCAACACCAGGAGAAGAGAATAGCGTTTCTGCCTGCGGCATTGAGTCTTCGGCGAGTATTGCTTGATTCTGGCTTTGGCGTCAGTGTGCTTAGCATGATCGAGGTCTATGAGGTGCCCTTGTGTTTCACCGACATCCTCCCGATGGACAATCAAGAGATTACCGATACTGATGTCTCGGTGCACAGTCCCGTTTTCGAAGAAAGCTGCATGGTCTAAAGGGTACCGATGTGAGACCACGAACGTCACGGAAACCACTTCAGGGACTAGTCACCTTCCATCGCGTCTCGCGCAACCCTCACCAGCTCAGGCAGGTCTTTAAAGTGTCGAATCGAATGTCCGGTTTCTGCCATGAGGATAATGGACTCGGGACTGTAGCAGCTCCTCCCCAACTGCTCCACGTACCAGACCACCTCCATAATCACCAATTCTGTCAGCACCGTTTCTGAGTGGGGCTGCAATGTCATATTGTCCTCCCTGATGTTGGATCCGATGATACCACCTCGGATATGCTCGAGCGTGGAGTCGAGAGTATTCGTGATACTCAGATCACCCCATGAAACCACGCGCCGCGTAAACCTATCCCCAGGGAGCCTGTAGAGCTCTCCTTCGGAATGGAAGGAGCTCGACTCATTGCTGTTTGTTTCGGAGAGTAAGGCCGCCAATACCGTTTATAGACATAAATCTATTGGTCTTTCTTTACGAACGGGAGATGATAGATCCTAGCGATAGACTTACATTTGGCGACGTGCTCTGTTGCAAGTCCGTTTCCTTCACCACCTCCCATACCACGGTTGCCCTCCCGAAGAGGATCTTGGTGCCGACAACGGACATGGCCCTGACGGTCATGAGCCGTTCGTCTTGGTTGTTCTCGTCCCGCAGGGTCATCGCGAATGGCGTGGAATAGCGATCCTGGCCAAAGAGCTCGAGATCGAGATCGGGAGTGTATGAAGGAAACGTATCACGGGTCGCAGGGTTGTAAATCGTTAAGGATGGATCCCATCCCAACCTGGCTGGATCCACCGTGGAAATGCTGGCGATGATACGGATGGATAGTAAAGATTCCTAGGACGGGTCAATTCAGTATCTCATCGGCAAGACCAGAAGCTTACTGCGTGAACGTCGATGGGACGATCCATGCTGAGGAGGCCACTTCTATCGCAAAGAAATAGGTTTAACCATCGGCCGCACAGAGTTAACCCGAACACGAAACGACGATCCAATTGGTCTGCCAGGACCTGCTTTGTATATTTAAAGAGCTGCATTGCAGCCTGCTTTTGGGTTTTCGGGTCCACCCCTGGCTTCATTTCCATTGGAATGTGTACCTGTCGCCAAAACAAAGCGAGCTGGTTCACCTGAGAAAATCGCTGATTAATATATGTAGTATGGAAAGGGGTAGTTGAAAAGGCCAAATACCGCCATTGTCCTGATCCTCTGCGCAGTACTTGAATCCTTTTTTTCCTCCCAACTTACTTCTTCTCCTCGTTGTTCCATGTTTAGTAAATCTGTGTCCAACTTAGCCACCGATTGCGTTAGAGCTTCAATGTCCTGTGTACGGGTAAAGAGTCCGATGTCTGGACGAACTCGTGGGCTTTCCTCCCGTATGGATCTTGGATACTTAATAGCGCAGTTGACCCAAGAACCCCGAACGTATATATTTTTGCGTTCATCATCCTCTGAGACGTACAGCTCGACCGCAGCGTCTTGAATTGCCGTAGCTATGCGGACGAAAGGGGAGTAAAGTTCGGACTCCCGCTGTGGATCAGTCGGCAGGTCTTCCCAGTGGCGTGTACCCCAGTCGCGTCCACCGATGTAATTCTCGCGGATTTTGAGGAATATCTCGTCCTCGTTCAGATAACACGGAAGAAGCGCATTGAGGAATTCTTCTGTCAGGGCGACCGTTGGTGTCCAATGACCTCTTTCTCTACTTGGCCATCAAATTCTGCGGCTGTTTGTCGCATGCCGGGATCTGTGTATCGAGTGGGGGTGTCTCGCGCTGTCGCAGACATGATAAGGGGAAGTGGGATGTACAGACGCAGAGCAGCGCACCTTGCTAAGTACAGTGGGCGACTTCTCGCGCCAGGCCTTAGACTTGGCATCTGTGCTAACTACTTCTGCTTTGACGTGGAAGTCAGCTTGCGGGATGACGTCAGTCACGTTTGACCGTCTATATATAGGTCAGTCGACCCGCTGGCCAGGGGATGCTGCTTGTCCTTCACGACCCCCTCGTATGTATAGACGTGTCACGGGTATACAGCTCGCAGGTTCGCGCGCGGACTCGGTTACTACGGTCACACGGATTGGGGTCTGTCTTTCGCAGGGGAACTCTTGTTTCTCAAGACCCGTCGCGACGAATCCACAAGTCGCGAGAAGCCAATTGAGTTGGGTTTGGCATCGGTGTCCAGGACGTGCTTCTCAAGGTCAAGATGTTCGGGTGATGTCGGTTGTTGACGGCGTCCGCCATTCGAGCTCTCTGTGGAGGGTAATAGTTTTCTCGAGCCGTAACTGCTGCTCTTCCATTGTCTTTTTCTTCTTCCCATCCGTTTTAACACTCCTGAACAAGGGAGAAATACAGCCGCCTCGGAATCCGAAGAATGATGAGCAGCGACAGGGTCGGCGAGGCGTCTCGGTGCATACGATGCATCGTTTCGCACTGGTAGCTGGGCCGGCTCCTGGCTGCTTATCCGACATGCTCAGATCAACTCGCTCCAACGCAAAAGGCTCCCCCCGACGCGCAGCTGAATTGGACCCCATTGGCCTCAACATCAGGTCGACAAGGAGGCTCAGCCCTGTTTCCATACACCTTCAAGCTGCTCAAAACCGCAGGACGCCAGTCGCCCCTTGTTCTCGAACATAACCCCAAATAACAAGCTGATGACAACATCACCAGGTTCTTATCCTGATATTCCGATCCAGAGAGCAAGCTCAGTTCGTCGCGCCAGCAGTCGTCAAGAATCATCCGGATCTTGTGTGGTGATCGATGTTCACCGGCGACATCGCAGGTGGAGAGAAACTCGGGTTCATCCTCTCAATCCTATCCTCACACAAGGTCCGTATCGCTGATGCTGGATTTCTTGGCTTCCTTCAGTGTGACCAACACCTCCAGGATGGGTCGAGGCCAAGCGACGCCGCCGCCTTCAACAGCAACGGGAAAGCGACAAGTTTCTACCTTCCCCGTCCAAGATCTGCAAGACAAACGTTGAAGTTTAACCCGAACTGGAGGGTAGGCCCGTCCGTGCATGGTGATTATGCTCGTTGGAGGAAGTGGTACCGTATGTACTCCGGGCCGGGCCAGAGTGGCGTTTCGGCAGCCATAGATGTTGCCAAAGTGAATTTAAGGATAACAAAAGGGCAACGCAGGTATGATGGGTACATATACCTGAGCATTCGTCCAGTATCGCGTCAAGTCGAGATTTTACAATAAATATACCCGAGTTTAGTTTGTTTCGCCAAAAAAGAGGTCACCCATGGATCACTGGGCCTTGGCGGACGGAGCAGTCCAGAAAACGTCCTACACGCTCTACGTCTGGCGCAGAGGAGGGATCCGCTGATTTAAACATGCCTGCGAATTGTCTGGCGAGAAGGTCGGCGTATCAGAACTGGGAGAGCATGATTCAGAGCGATAACGCACCTCGCATGTCAACCGCCACAGGAGTGATGTCCAACCTTCCCACCGTCCTGTAGTTCGGGAGAACCGCACGGAGTCACTTCGCGTGTGCTCAAAAAAAGGTTGTCGAGTTGGGATGAGGAGATACTTGAGCAAGGAGGAAATGTCTCGGTAAGCACGACAGGTCCTATGAAGATGGAGGAAACGGTTGAAAAAGGTTGGTATGTATAGGCAGAGGAAAGTTTTGTGCGGTGGTCGTGCGTCATATTTGAAGACATTTTAGCGATTGGAACTCGGTACCGGATACATATAGAAGGAGGTGATCCGTGTTTCGTGAGTGTGGCAACACAAAATGCCGCCGTATCTACAGTCATCGGTGCGACATACAAATACAGCCAATACGACAAACTTTTATAAAAGCAAGACGCGAAAGCGATAGCAAACGATTAACACTGCGAGAGTACGTTCAACACGCGAAAATAAGGAGGAAACCCTCAGCACGCCTCTGGCATGGAGGAAACGTCACCTGCGCAACCGACCTGCTCTCTCAGCCAGACCAGGACTGCAGACGGGCTGAAGATACCTTGATCACTCGGCCAGCGAAAGCCCAGTTCTTCCATAGTGAAAGCGACCCGCGTGAGGACGCCGAATTTGCGCCGTAGGTTTGCCAACATGATACGCAAGGCAAGTGCATAGCTGAGCACGAGGTTCATGTTATGAATCATACCGGTCTGGTTCACATTCGCACAGCTCACCGTTCGGCCGCAACGTCCGAGAGAAGTTGAGCGAGCTGCTCGACCTGCCCAATGATGACGCCCAGATCTAGTTCAGCCAGGAACAGGTTGGCCATCTTTAGCAAGAAAAGGCCGGAGAAGGCAGCGGTGACAAGACGAGAGTTTCATAAATTTGAGCTTGAGTAGATGCCCCTCATAAGCGAGACAGGGTAGGAGAACAGGACGACATACTCTTTTGCACAATGAGTTCAACTTGCGCAATCAGCCTCACACCTGTTGGTGAGGCCATTCGATGGTTGAGAAGTACGCGGCAACGACGGATAGAATCCTCGTCTCGAAGAACGATAGGGCGACCCGTCCCGAGACTCATTCTTGTGAACGCATGAGCGTCCTGTGCACCAGAATAGAAAGGAGGTAGATAATTACTGATGGTCAAGCCAATATAGACATAGCCAAATCCGCGCGGATACAACTGGTTGTCTATCAAGAGAATTTCATGGAATTCGGGAATAGCAGAACGTTACCTAGATCTCTCTCTTCTTCCTCACTGCGTTTTTTGCCGCTATCATCAGCCAGTTTTTCCAGTGCTCGATGCAAGCCAAGATCTAACGCCATGCGCATGGCATGACCGCTCGGTAGCCATCCATTCGTGCTCCACGCCGCAAGTAGGAGCATGCCTAGGATGGTAAAATATATGTTGACACTCTTGTTTTCACAGGACGAATGGAATCACCCTCACCCTGTACCGCTTCTTTCCGGACAATGGGACTGAATAAAGACGAGCGAGCTATACCTTGTGCTTCCTCCAAACATTTGTGGAACGTTGCACTAAGTGGTCCATTTCCATTCCGGATCTTGCTGGCAACAGCCAAAATAGCATCGAAAGTCCATGGCGTCCGTTCCATCAAGCTTTCATATGTATCGTACATCGGGTTGAACAAGGGTATAACGAGATGACACCCCGCAAAAAAGCTATGTAATACAGTTTAGTAGTTGTGTCTTGAGCCGGGCTGGGGGCCGAAGATTACATGTTATACAGTTCTCTGGCTTCGGAATCGCCGACAGGGCCCTTGGTAGTTCATGAGTGATAAAAATACGGAAAGCAACTCTTTTGCAACCTTTTCTACGACGTGCGGGAAAACATTCCTAGGGATTGGTTCGGATCTCTTCCGTTTCTTCACCCTGACGACCATGGTGAGCTAATAAGGGTGGGACACCTAGTATCGTTAACCCACCTCTTGGATTCATTCGGTGGTGCTGCGGCTAATTCGGCAGCTGCGTTTGCTAAACCTTGCAGAGCCTCGGTCGGGGCATTGAGAGAAGCCCGATCTTCGGATTCGTCATCCGAGGACGGTCCAGTGCTGGACACGGTGCCGTATGTCGCATACTTGTGTGGCTGTGGATATTTATAGTACGTAAGAAGCGTCATGCAGCCATATTAGACTAACTGGTGGGATAAACCCAGGGAGCGGAGGGAACGGGGGCCTTCGTTCGTTCGGGCCCAGTCCCATGTCCAAAAGACCGCGCTGCGAAGGTGGCGAGTCCGCCGAACCTTCCCGCGGAGGATCCGGACCATTTGAGAACATGGGTTGTTGGTAACCCATGGTGAGATTGGAATTTTGGGACTGAACTGCTGATAATATTATGTCGAGTGATGATTGCATCCCGATCATCTGGCTTTGCATGACCTTAGGATACTCCAGTTACTGACAAACCCTGAAAAGTGAAAAAAGTCGCACCAGATATTGGCCCTCGAGCCGTGAGAGGCGCCCGTTGGTGTGTGAGCATTATACCTAAGGGATGATTGGAGTATGGTACGCTTACTCGATACTAGCGGCGGACAACCCCGGCATGGGCTTTTTCTCGGGTTTTTCATAGATACAAGGTGTCCCGGTGTGAGCACAACGTCGGCAAGGGGCCTGAAGAAAGCACCGGGGCGGGACAGGCGGACCATGATGAGCAAGACGGATCGGCGTGGACCATTATTAACGATTGACGACTTACTTCGCCTTCGCATCTGTTCTTCCCCTTCCTGCATGCAGTGCACGCTCGAGCCCCTCTTTTCGGCAGGTGTTGGGCGGGGACTGGGTGGCTCGGAATTAAAGGGATAGCATGGCCCATTGACAGACCGATATTGCTGCTGTTGGTCCGCCTCCGTTTCGGGGCTGCTTCATCATTCCGTAGGGGGGCCGACGAGATGAGCGACATGGAGGCAAGGACTAATTAGGAGAAGGCTCGGTCACAGTAGTGTCACATGGCCCGCCAATGTGTCGCGGCCAATTCCAATGGAAACGTGGTTGGGGCGGCTCCGGATTTTCCTTCATCATTTCACCACTTCTCGGGGTGGGAAGTCATGGGACCTGATGTTGTCAAGGCCCTGAACATCGCACATCCCTTGAAGTTATACGATGTCTCGAGCCATTCTAAATGAAGATAAAATAAGATGACGGATTGTGAGTTGGCCTCACTCAAGGTGTGTTGGAGTGCATTCTGTATTTACACAACTTCTCATCGTTCCAGGTCGCGTGTAAAAATGAGTACAGTCGACTAGCTCATAATGCATAACGTCGGGACCGGCACTTGGGCTATGCATTATGAGATATATGCAACACGAAATCTGTCACTCTTATGTGACATATGTGACGCGCAGCCAAAGAGCGTGACATTTCCGTTCTACACTACTCCACTTCGATTCGTCTATTCTTTCGGCTGGAAGAATTGTTCCAAGGTCACTTGCTTTGCGTTCGTCAGCTCGTCTCGCTGGAGCTGGGCCCTGAACTTCCATAGCTGAGGAGGAAGATCAACTGATAAGTCTTCTCCACCAAACCTGATCGACATTTTTTCGAGCTCCTGGCAGAGCTTGATAGTTTCGGCTCGGCTGAGGTTATCTGCTGGGTTGTCTTCCTCCTCGCTCTCAGAATCATCAACCTCAATAACCTCCTGCTCTGTAGCCATCTCCCGATGCACTTGAGCGATGATTTCAACATCACCACCTTCAAATCGGTATGGAGAATCCTCATCTTCCTCTTCTTCAATAGGATTAATGAGTTCTTCGAGTGTTGGCACCCGAAAAATCCTTCTCCGCTGCACGAGTTCTTCTACAGAATCTATTAATTCCAATTCTATGCGTGATAGTTCAGCATCTGGAGCGAGTTGTGGCCGAATGGGGAGTTTGATTGTGAGTCATGGTAGATGTGTTGATGCTGAGTGTTAGGGCAACCACTTAACTATCTTCTCAAAGCATAATCCAAAGACTATGCCGAGAATCAAGTATTGTGGGCTCACACATAGATAAGCTTAGAGAGAGAGAGGATGAGGGAGGAAAGCGCCAGTTTATATTGACTTTAGATATCACCACAGTCAAGTGGGAATCCTAAGAGAATAAGACTAGAGTTACAG